>MDSY01104635.1_pt1 | contig 16129 bp, 15 predicted proteins | sample 811131 | NCBI WGS metagenome assembly MDSY01 (sample SAMN05326643, study PRJNA326480) | marine metagenome | isolation source: seawater | place: Atlantic Ocean: South West | collected 2010
CAAAACACAAATTATAAAAATATTATACAAAATGTAGAAACATTTTGTAATGCAGGAGGATCAGGACAATGGAATTTTATTGTATTTGAACATAATCAACATCAGGTAGATAAAGCAAAAAAAATTGCTGCAGATTTAGGTTTAAATTTTAGAATTAAAATAACACCTAAATTTATTAAACAAAAAAATTGGTTAATTTTTGATAATTCGGGCCAACAAACAGGAATACTTCGACCTCCTACTATAGATACATATAGGCATAATAATACAAGTAATAAACAAAACTTTTCTACAGAAACAATTTATAATTTTGATTTAAAAGACCCTAAATATGAAAGGCCAATAGAACATATAAGTTGTAAAGCAAAAATTAAAAAAGAATTTTATGTTAGTCATGAAGGATATATATTGCCTTGTTGTTACATAGGATCATTTCATGTAGATGGTCCACAAGCTTATCAATTACGTACTACAATAGATTTTAAAAAATACCATATAAAAAACAATAATTTAGACTATATTTTAAATAGGTTTAAAGATATAGAAGATACATGGGCAATAGATAAAGTTAGTAATGGAAGATTGTTAAAATGTATGGAAGTATGTAGTACAAAAAATCAAAATCAAACACAATTTATAGAAAGTAATAATGAAAGTTTTTGTATCTTACCATGGATACATTTACAAAATAAACCTAATGGACAAATTAAACCTTGTTGTAGATTTGATCATAAACATCAAGATTACAAAGATCCTTTAACAAATGAATTTAAATTTGATAAATTTAATGTTAATAAGGTTAACTATACAGATGCTATGTTTAGTGACGAATGGAAGCAAATAAGAAGTGATATGTTACATGGTAATAAAATCAGCGGATGTCATAAATGTTATAAAGAAAATAATTATGTTACTGATTTTAAAAATATTACAGATGGTAATTTTAGTATGCGTCTAAAAGAAAATTTTTTATGGAATAAAAATGTTCATAGTACTAACATAGAAAATAATAGTGTAGGAAAATTAAGATTTTTAGAATTTGGATTAGGAAATTATTGTAACCTAAAATGTAGAACATGTGCAAGTGATTTAAGTACGACTTGGAGTGAGGATGAAAAATTATTAAGTAAGTATTATGAAGACAGAGTTGCACGTAATTCTGTTTTAAATATAAATAAATTTTGGCAAAAAGAGGATTTTAAAAATGTAGAATTAATCAAATTTACAGGAGGTGAACCTATGATACATCCTAATTTTTTAGATTTGATTGATGATATAATAAATGCAGGAAATAGTAAAAATACAACTTTGCAAATATACACTAATGCTAGTTGGATACCTAAGGAAAAAATATTAAATAAACTAAATGTATTTAAACAAATAGAAATATATTTAAGTATAGATGGAACGGAAAAAGTTAATGATTATATAAGATTTCCTAGTAAATGGTCTATTGTAAATAAAAGTGCTATAAAATGGTTGGAACATGCAAATAATAAAAAAAATTATGACATTAAATGGGCGCCCTGTATTAGTGTATATAATGTTTTGGATTTGTATAATATGATGGAGTGGTGGTTCAAAATAAATTTGAAAGTTAAGGGAGATAATTATTATAGAGAATTTAATAACAATGAATTAGTTAAAAAATATTTAAATATTGTTTTAAATGTTGCATATTATCCTAAATACACGTCACCTAGCATAATTACACAAAAAGATTTGACTATACAAAATTTAATAAAAGAAAAAAACCTATTATTTAATAGATATTTTGAAAAATATCTTAAAAAAAATCAAAAAGAACAAATTTTAAGCCAATTTAATCACATGTATAAAAAGGTTATAGATGCTGTAAAAATTAAACATAGTGAAAAAGAATTAACCACATTTTTAAATTTTAGTTGTGATTTAGATAAAATTAGAAAGCAAAATTTTTATAAAAGCTTACCGCAATTGTCTTCTATGTATATAAAAGAAGATTATGTTGGTAAAATTTAATTATTTTGCCAAGTTTCTGGTAATAAATTGTTATTGTCAATATAATCTACCCATTCTGAAATATTAGGTCTTGTTTCACTTTCTGCTAACTTTTTATCTTTTCCATCCGGTGTTTCACGATTTCTAATATCATCTACATCTTCTCTAGCATATCCTACACACAGAGCTATTACAGGTCTAATATTTAACAAGGAATATATTTCTTCACTGCTTACACAAATGCAATAAGCTGTTTGTAAATTTAAACTTTCTGCTGTTAATAAAATTGTGGTACTAGCTATTCCAAAAAAAATACAAGAATTTGTTATATAAGCTTCACTGTCTAAAACTAAATCTGTAGAGCAAGACATTATTTTTTCTTTTTCATGCTGTTGTATTATATTAGAAACAGTATCTCTATAACTTAATAAAAAAACTAAAGGAGCTAATAATTGAGGATTGTAAATATTAGTATTATCAGGCCAACATCCGCTATTTTTATACAATATATTTTTTGCTTCTATTTGATTTTCATCTAATATTGTGACGTGAGCTGGTAATCTGTTTTGTTTACTAGGAACTCTATTTAAAGCGTCTAATAAAATCTTTTTTTTAAATATTTCTACTGGTTTTTTACTGAAACTCCTAGTAGTTTTTCTATTTTCTAATAATTCTACAATAAAGTTCATTTATTTTCCTATGAATTATAATATAAATATTTATTATGAATACCTATGAAGAACTTTATATTAAAAGGAATCAGTGCAACCTATTTAGCAAGAAAAAAGTAGACAACAATGTAATTGATAAAATTATAAATGATTTTTACAATAATGTACCGAGCAAACAAAGTAAATATCCTTATTTTGTAGATATTCTTGATTGGTCTAATCCTGATATAAGACTAGAAATTTTTAAAAATTGTCACAGAGATTTAACGCATTCTGTAGATGAAGATTTAGGCAATCCTAGTGTTTTAGCACCTATATTAATTGCATTTACTCCTAGGAATGTGGATCTGCAAGAAAATTTTACACTTAAAAACAAACAAGCTGCAATAGAAATAGGAATAGCAAGCATGTTTTTGACTTTTGCATTTGAAAACAATAATTATCAAACAGGTTTTTGTGGTTGTTTAAGCAATCCAGATAAGATAAGTAGATTATTAAATCATACAGAACCTACTTACTTACTTTTAGGCGTAGGGGAAAAAAGTTATGCCGTTAACTATTTAGATCCAAGAACTAATACTATAAAAAAAGTACCTAACAACAATTATCACACAAACAGAAAACCTAATAAAAATAATTTTATAACTTTTTACACAAATTTAATAAATGAATAAAACTTTTTGTATAATGCCTTTTGTACATACTAATATTAAACAAGAGGGAAAGGTCAGTTGCTGTTGGCGCTTTACAGGAAAATTAGACGATTATACAAAAAATAGTTTAGAAAAAATATGGAATAATGCAAATGTTAGAAAGGTAAGAAAAGATCTTATACAAGGAGAAAAAAATACCTGGTGTAATAGTTGTTGGGATATGGAAAATAGTGGTGCTAAAAGCACACGTCAGCAATGCTTAGAAGATTATAATCATTTAGTAAAAAATCTAGATGTAGAAAAAATCAAAAATAATAATTATTTTGTAGATACAAAAAATATTAAAAGTATAGAAATAAGGTTTGATAATATTTGTAATTTAATGTGTAGACATTGTAGTCCAGAATATAGCAGCATGTGGGAAAATGCAGTAAAAAAAGATAATAATTTAATGGCTTTAATGAAAGAATATAGCACTTATAGGAAACAAAATTATCATGTGAAATTAACAGATAATATTATTGAAGAAATTACAGAAAATTTTGCTCCACACTTAGAAGAAATACTAATTGCAGGAGGAGAGCCTTTATATCATGAAAAACATTATAATTTTATAAATAATTTGATTCCTTTCGCCGATAATATAATGTTAAGTTACAATACTAATTTAAGTACTTTAGAATATAAAAAACAAAGTATTATTCCTTTATGGAAAAAATTCCGTAAAATATTAATGAGGGTAAGTATTGATGGAGATAGAACTTGCTATAATTATGTAAGAGTAAATTATAATTCAGATATTTATAAAGTAGAAAAAAATATTTTAGAAATACAAAAATTAAATAACATATCATTAAGTGCAACTTGTACAACAAGTATTCTTAATATTACAAAGTTTACAGATATTATAGAATATTATTTAAGTTTAGGAGTTTTTTTCCATACAAGTTTAGTACAGTATCCTAAAGCATTAAATATAAAATTGTTACCTATCTTTTTAAAAAATCAAATAGCAGAAGATTATTATAATTGGATTAATAGAATAGATGACAATATTTACAACTTACTAGATAAAAAATATCATAACAACTCAGAAAAATATAAAAATAGGATAATAAAATTTGGTAATAATGTAATAAAATATATGCTAAGTGAGAATTTATATGAACAAGACTGGAATTTATTTGTAGAATATGCAAAAAAATTAGACAATTATCATAATACAAATTTATTAGATACCTATCCAGAATTTATACCCTATTATGAATTATAATTTAAAAAAATTAATTAGTCAAACTAATTTTTGTCCTTTACCTTTTATACACGTTAATTGCAGTATTACAGGTTATTATAGACCTTGTTGTAACAGTGAAGAAAAATTTAGATTTGATCCAATAATCCAAACAAGTGATTTTACAATAGAAAATACAAGTTTACTAGAAGCATTTTATTCTAAGGAAATGTATGACATAAGAAAATCTTTCATAGAAAACAAAAAACATACTGCTTGTAATGTTTGCTGGAATAATGAAAAATTAGGTTTTAAAAGCGCAAGAAAATCTTATACTACGTCTAATCAGTATATGAATTTAATGCAAGAAGAACCATTTTTAAGTTATATAGATGTCAAATTTGATAACAAATGTAATTTAGCATGTAGAATGTGTGATCCAAATAGTAGTAATCAGTTATGGAAAACTGTAGACTACTTTTTTCAAAAAAAATTAAACTTGCCAGCTCATATATATTTAATTTTAAAAGGAGAAAAAAAAGGATTAATAAAAACGGCAGAAAGGAAAAAAAATAGGAATTATTTTGTAGAGAAAAAAACTGAAGGTATATTACAAATTCTAAGACAAACAAATAGTAAATTTTTTGTTTTAAAAATTACTGGAGGAGAACCTTTTTTAAGCAAAAATTTTTTATATTTATTAGATAGCTTAGATAAAAAAGAAAAAGAAAAAATTTACATAAAAATTACAACAAATGGTACAAAATTTTATAAAAATATATTAAATAAAATTAAAGATTTTAAAAGAGTAGATTTTACCATTAGTATTGACGGCACAGAAAAATATTATAATTATATAAGATATCCTTACACATGGAATAATTTAAATAAAAGAGTAACAAATCTCATACAGTATATAAAATTAAATGACCTTAATTGGAATATAAATCTAGCATGTCTAGTACAAAGTTATAATTATACAGATATGCATAATGTATATAATTATAAAGTTTTTTTAGAATCTTTATTGGAAAAAAATATTTGCTTAACATATGATTTTAATGTTAGACCAAAAAAATATAATGATGCAAATATTTGTGTATTACCAAAAGAAATAATAAAAGAAGGCACAGAATTATATTTAGAGCATGTAAAAGATAAAAATTTTACACAATTATTTAAAAATTGTTATAATAATCATGAGCAAGTAGATATTTATAGACAAAAAAGATTTAAAAATACATTATTAAATTTAGATAATGAACGTAATCAAGACTATAAAAAAGTAATGACACAAAAATTTGTAAAATGGATAGATTCAATATGAATAAAGAAGAATTAGTACGTGATTTGCCAAATAAAACATTTTGTCCAGCGCCTTTTTTGCATACTTATATTAATGCAAATAATAGAGGATACAAATTATGTTGTATGAGTCACATTATAGATAGATGGAATACTATAGATAGTCTTAAAGAACAGCATGAAAAATTTTGGACAGGTAAAATTTTACAAAAAATACGAAAAAGTTTTTTAAATGGTGAAATGCCAGAAACCTGTAAATGGTGGTGCGGAAGATGGGAATCAGAAGGAATATATCATAAAAGTGACAGATTAAATTTTATTAAAAGATACAAAGAACAATATAAAGAAAAATTTAAAAATATGCATTGGGATGTAGTTGAAGGAACTTTAGAATATAAAAAACCTGTGGATATAGATCTAAGACCAAGTAAATTATGTAATTTGAAATGTAGAAGCTGTAATAGTTTATGGTCTAATCAAATAGAACAAGAAGTGCTAAATAACCCGCAAATACAAAAATGGAGTCATTGGGATATGGTTACTTCAAGTAAACATGCAATGGAAAAGGCAAAACAAATTAATTATGCAGATCCTTCGTTTGATGTAGTTAGTAATTTAGATTTCAATAATGTATTTAAATTAAAAATGAGTGGAGGAGAAACTTTAATTGATCCCCGTGTATTTGCAATTATAGAAAAAATTGTTGCTAAAGATTACGCAAAAAATATAGAATTACATTTTATTACAAATTGCACTAGTATGCCTAGTAGAATTTTTAAATTATTAAATGAGTTTAAATACGTAACTTTTAATGTAAGTGTAGATGGAATTGGAAAAACTGATGAATTTTTACGTGATGGTACAGTATGGAATAAAAAAATTAAAATATTTGAAAAACTTTTTACTTTAAAAAGTTTAAAATGGGTAGGGATAATGCATGTAGTGCAACCTTTAAGTGCATTACAAGTTAGTAAAAACACAAAATGGTTTTTACAAGGTTATAGGAAGTATAAAAATAAACATATTGGTGTAACATTTAATCCTATTGTAGATCCTTGGTATTTAAGTGTAAGTTGGTTAGATAATGATCATAAGGATTTTATAAGAGAAGAAGTTTATAAAACAATTAAAAAATATAATATGACTGCAGAGGAGCAAAAATGGTTTGATTTATTAAACAGTGAATTAGATAAGAATCAGCCAGAGGAAAGAAAAATTAAATATGCTAATGATTTTGTAAGAGCAGAAAATGCTTTAAACAAAATTAGAAAAACAAATACTTTAAAAATAGAACCTAAATTAAAAAGATATTTTGATAGATATGACCAAACAAATATAACCCACGGAGATAGAACCGGAAGACCAGGAGCTCATTTTGACGGAAAACCTAAACCAACTGTCTAATGTATTTTGTATGGCACCCTTTTTTAACTTTTATTATAAAGGGTCAGCACATGAAGCAAAAATACGTCCTTGTTGTGAAAGTAGAATGGATTCTTTTAAAACTAACATTCCTAATTTTAAGGATTTTTGGACAGGTAAATTTATGCAAGACGTTAGGAGAAAAATGTTATCTAATAAATCGCATGAAATTTGCAAAAGATGTGTAGAAGTGGAAACTGCAGGAGGATTAAATGCAAGGAAATTATATGCGGAACATTTTAAAAAAGCAACAAAAAAATTAAAAGGAAATATAACTTTTAACATAACAACTGGTAATAATTTAGATACACCTTTACAAATAGATTATAGAGCCAATAATTTATGTAATTTAAAATGTAGAATGTGTAATGCAAGTAGTTCTACAGAAATAGCTAAAGAAATATCAAAAAATACAGAAATCTACAAAACAGTAGGTTATACACACAGTATAAATGATTTGTATAAAGAAATAAAAAATCAAAATAATAGTTATATTACACAATTACCTTTACAAAATATTGTTAGGGCTAAATTTTTAGGAGGTGAACCTTTAATACAAAAAGATGTATATGCCGGTTTACATTTATTACATAAAAAATCACTTAATCCTAATAACCTACACATAAGTTTTACTACTAATGCAACAAATTTTAATAGTAATTTCAAAAATATAATAGGTAAATTAGGTAGTATGAATATTACAATTAGTTTAGATGGCGTAGGACAAACATATGAATATATAAGAACAAACGCTAATTGGTTACAAGTTAAAAGTAATATTATAGAATTGCTTGAAGAAAGACATAATTCCAAAAGTTTACAAATTGGATTTAGTTTTATTATACAAATGTATAGTATTTTTAATATTATAGATGTGTTAAATTTTTGTAAAAAAATAAAAGACAATAATTATATAAATTTAAGGGAGCCTTTTTTTAGTCCTGTAGAACAGGATTGGCTATCTACTAAAATTTTAGATGATAAAGATTATAATTTTATTGTAAATGAAATTAAAAAATTTAATGCTAGTTATTCTAATCAAAATTGGTGCAATGATATATTAAATATAATGGAAAACTTTGATAAAAAAAGAGATAAAGACAAAAATGAGTTAGGAAAAATATTTAAACAATATACAAATACACAGGACAAAATAAGATTTACTAAATTACTTAATCTAAATAAAAAATTTGGAAAATATATATGAATTCTTATTATACTAGTATAGATCCTAACTATACAGCAGATTTTATAATTACATGGGACACTGGAAAACGTTGTAATTTTGATTGTTCTTATTGTGGATCTGATAGGCATGATAATACTAGTGTATTTCCTTCTTTCAACAAATTAGTTAAAGGGGTAGATTTTATTAAAGAATATTTAAAAATTATTATGCCATATAGGAAGAATAAAAATAGTGGTATAAGTTTAACAGGAGGAGAACCCACAACTAATCCTAATTTTTTAAAATTTGTAAAATATTTAAACGATAGTTTTGAGGATTTTGAATTTAATGTTAACACAAATTTAACTACGAATGGAAGTTTTACAAAAAAATACATACCAGAAATATGCAAAAATGTTAATAGCTTATCACTTAGTTATCATTGCGATAGTAAGGAAGAAATTAAAGACACTGTTAGAAATAACATATTAATAATAGGTAAAACTATTAATTCTTTTAAAGTTAATTTAATGATGCATCCTTATAATACTTACTGGAAAGAATGTTTAAATTTAATAGATATTATGGAAAAAAATAATATAAAATATATACCTAGGGTTATTAATGGTTTAGAATATAGTAAAGATCAAGCTGAATGGTTAAAAAATTATTGGCAGAACAAAAATAATGCAACATCTAGCACTAAAATAGATACAAAATTAGTCAATACTTTTTTAATGGCAACGGAAAAAGTTTACAAAAATAGATATATGAAACAGGATGTAGCACATGTTTACAAAAATTTAAAAAATGATCCTGAAAAAAAATATACTATTGATGGTAGGCATTGTTGTAATAAAGTTTTACTAAATTGTAAACTATTAGAAAATGATATACACGAAAATCAAACCTATGTGTCTGACATAAGATTTCCTGATTGGTATTGCGGAGTTAATTGGTTTTTTTTGCATTTAGAATCCCAAACAGATAACATATATCATCATCAAACTTGTCAAGCTAAATTTGGTAAAGATAAGGGTCCAGTAGGAAATATATCTAAGTATAAGAATTTTACAAATAGTGTTAAAAAAATGTTAGATAATGGCGAAATGAAAATTATAAGATGTCCTAATAATAAATGTGGTTGTGGGTTATGTGCTACTAAGTCCAAAAGTTTTATTGATTTTACTAGTGCAATTAATAAACATACGATTGGAATTAAGTATGCAATATAAACCACAAGGTTTAGGAATACATTTAGAAATATCTAGTAATTGTAATAGTAAATGTTTAGATTGTGGAAGATATGTAAAAGGAACAGATGTAGTAAATCCTAATGTTGATGTAGGATCAAAAGGATTATTAAGTATAGATTATATTGATAATATATTTGATAATAAAATTTGTAGTCAAATAAAGTATGTAAATTTTACTGGAACATATGGAGATGCTATTACACATCCTAATTTTTTTGATATTATTTCTAAAATAGGAGTTTTAAATAAAAAATACAAGGAGGAAAGATTAAAAAACAATTTGAAAGAAAAAATTATATTTAAAATAGAAACAAATGCTGGATTACATAATGAAAATTTTTGGAAAACATTTTCAGAAATAATTAATAATAACTTTGATGTAGATTTTAGTGTAATAATAGTTGCACTTGATGGAATAGACGATAAAACACATCAATTATATAGAAGAGGTGTAGATTTTAATAAAGTATTAGCCAATTGTAACACAATGATTGCTAATAATTTAAATTTAATTTGGAGTATGATAGTGTTTGATCATAATGAGCATCAAGTTGCCATTGCAAAAGAGCAATCTAAAAAATTAGGATTTAAAGAATTTAAAATAAGAAGATCTAGGTTAAGGCATCAACTTTCTCCTTTTGTTCCTGTTATAGAAAACATTTATCAAAAAAATCAAGAGATTAGCAAAAAAGAACTAAATTATAGTAATAATGTGACACAAAATTTGGAAAAAAAAGTAATCATAGATTCAAATTTTTATTTTGAAAAACCTTTAAAAGAACGTAAAGAATATAAAGATACAGAAATTATTTGTGAATGGAAAAAATTAAATAGAATAAGTATAGATTATACTGGAAGAGTATGGCAATGTTGCTATTTTTCTACATTTTATCATACACCTATTCAATTTAATCAGCTAGGAAAAACAAAAAAAATAGATGTAAATAAAGCATCTAGAAAATATGAAAATTTAAAATATTATGAAGATATGTATGATCAAAACTGGAATAATATAAAATATCATAATTTATCTAAAATAATGCAACATAATTTTTTTACAAAAGATTTACCTATAAGTTTTAATAACAGTATTAATGATAAAAATAATCCAAGAATAGCAAGATGTACAAAATTTTGTGGAAAAAATACAAGAAATATGGAAAAAAACATACAAAAAAAAGTTAATGCAACTTATTGAGGTAAAACAAGTAGAACTAGAAATAACAAGTTATTGTAATGCAGTATGTCCTGGTTGCCCACGTACAATAATTAATAATAATCCTAATAAAATTTTGCCTTTAAATAATATTACATTTTTAAATTTAAAAAATTGGATGCCTTGTGTAAAAATATTAAATCCTAAAAATTGGAAATTTAGTGGTAATTTAGGTGATCCTATTGTAAATCCAGATTTACTTAATATAGTAGAATTTTTATCTAAAAATTATGGTAATAATATACATATACATACAAATGGCGGAGTAAGAAAATACAATTTTTGGAAAGAATTAGCAAAATTAAGTAAGTATGGAAAAGAAAACAATAAATTTAATTTAATTGTGAGATGGGCAATAGATGGATTAGAAAACACAAACCATATATATAGAGTTAATGTAAATTTTGACTCTGTCATGCAAAATTTAGAAACTTATTTGAAATGGGGTGGACTTGCTGAATGGCATTTTATTTGTTTTGAACATAATGAACATCAGTTAAATGAAATTAAAGATTTAGCAAAAAGCAAAAATATGAAATTTGTTTTACGGAAAGCAACACGGAATTATCAACCATATGTAAATAAAGAAAATATAGTAATAAATAATTCTGTAAAAATACAACATAATAAAACAGACATTTACAAAAAATTATCTAATGCATACAAAGGTGTAATAAATAAAAGCAATAGTACGTGTAGTAAAAAATATAAGGAAATATTAGACACATATTCTACCAGTGTTAAATGTATGCATTTAAAACAAAAACAAATATTTATTGCAAGCAATCAAACATTATGGCCATGTTGTATGCTTTGGGACGAATTAATACAAAAGAACAATAAAATGGAAAATTCCCTTCCTATTAATACTAATTGGAATAACCTTGAAAAATTTACTATGCAGGAAATATTAACATCGGATTATTACAAAAATATAGATCAATTATGGAATAAAAATAATTCAAAATTTACTCCTAGATGTGTTAAAAGTTGTGCCGAACAAGGAAAGTTTGCAACACAATTTGTAAATTTGTAAGATTAAAAAATATGGAAATTATTATCAGTGGAAATAAAGAATATGGTGTAGCTTCTGAATTATATAAATTATATAGTAACGCAACTTTTATAAGTAGAAGTACAGGTTATGATTTAACAGTTAAAAAAGTACAAGAACAAGTTGCTAATTTATGTTTAAAGCACAATATTTTTATTAATAATTCTGCCTTGTACAGATTTGAACAAACTAATTTATTACATACAGTTTTTAAAAAATGCAAATCAGAAAATCATCCTTTATATATTATTAATGTAGGAAGTACAATAGACAGGTTTAACAAAGGTACTGATTGGTTATATAGTGCAGAAAAAAAAGCGTTACGAGATTTTAGTGATAGTTTAAGTAAACAAAGTGTATGGACTAACGGACCTAGAGTAACTTTAATTAGTTTTGGAAGTCTTTCTAACGTGCAACATAAACATCCTGATAGAACTTGTTTGCCTATTGCAATAACTGCAAATTATATTAAATGGTTAATAGATCAACCTAAAGAATTGCATATACATGAAATTAGTATAGATCCTGTACAAGTTTAATATTATGTCAATAGTAACAAAATTAAATTATAGTTTTGATTTTCAAGAATTAAAGAATGTTTGTCTGCGTTTTATTGCTGACAATAAAGAATTTTTTTTAAGTAAACATTTAGATGGAGCTAGTAAACAACTAAGTTTACAGCATAGTGCGGAACCAAAATTAAATAAAGTTATAGATGGTATAGGAGATACACGGAATTACAAAAACTATAATATAAAAAAATATAACATTACAAATAGTTATTTTAAGAATACTATTGTAGAAAAGATAATTAAAGATTACAATTTATATAGAACTAGATTATTGCAATTAGATTACAAGGAATGTTATAGTGTGCATAAAGACACGGAAAAAAGAATACATATACCTATAAAAACTAACTCTAAAAGTTTTATGATATTTCCAGAAGATAATGAAATACATTATTTACAAGAAGGAAATGTATACTTAGTTGATACAACACATTATCATACATTCTTAAACGGAGGTAAAGAAGCAAGAATACATTTTGTAGGAGGAATTACAAAAAACATATTATGAAGTGGAGTGCATATGATTTTGAAAAAATACCTTACAAAGATTTAGTAAGGGTAGGTCAACGTAATATGCTGTATCGTGACCTATTTACTGTAAGCTGGTTGTTGGGAAGATTTTGTAATTATAGATGTAGTTATTGTTGGCCATATGCTCGTAGTGATAAAAAAGATCACAGACCTACGGAGTTGTGTTTACATACCATAGATGAAATAAAACGTCAAGCTAGAGAAAGGAATTTTAACAGTTTTCACTTTAGTTTAAGTGGGGGAGAGCCTACATTTCATCCGGGGTATTTAGATATATTAACACACTTAGCAGATGATGTAAGCAATACTAACTACACTAGCATACACATGACCAGTAATTGTAGTAGACCTATGTCTTGGTTTGAAAACTATGTTAAGATAGCAAGCAAGTTTCATCGAGCAAGTATTACTGCAAGTTTACATACAGAGCATGTCAATACACCTGCACTAAGAGATCAATTTGCTGATAAACTACATTTATGCCAGGAATGGGATATACAAATTACAATTAATCAAGTTATGGTTCCTGAATGGTTTGACCGCGATTATGAAAATGCTCTTTATTTTCACAATAGAGGAATAAATGTTACATTAAAACCCCAGAGTGATCCAACTGCAAGTGTTATTGTAAAATATACACCAGAACAATTAAAAGTTTTACATAATGGTATGCCACAACGGGCATTTACAGAACATAAAAATAAACATGTGGCAAGACCAAAAGCTAATTTTAGGAAATCTCCTGATCCTATCTATTGGGAAGAAAACAGTGATATTCCGCAGCACTTTCAAGTAGAATTTAGAGACAAGGATGGTGGATATTGGTTTATGGATCAAGCAGAACGTTTTAATGCATTTAACTTTAACCAATTTAAAGGTTGGGAGTGTAGCAGTGGATATCGTAGTATAATTATTAGAGAGCCTGATGGTAGCATAAAAAGAAGTTATAGTTGCAGTGACGTTCCACTAGGAAACATTGAAACAGGTTTTGAACTATTTGATAAACCAGAGCCTTGTGTTAGCAATAGTTGTGTAAGTAGTGCAGATAGCAAAATTCCTAAAAGAGTTTTTGGCAGTAAAATGCCTTTATATCCTTAATCAAGTATTTGCAAAATAGATTTTTTTTGCAATTCATAAAAATGGTTGCAAACTTGATCAAATGTTTGATCTTTTATACTAATTTTAAATATATATCTATCTATATTTGTATTGTTATTTACACTATGCACTTTAGTAGTGTTAATTAAGGCATTTTTGTACCAATAATCTTTTTCTTCAATAGTTATAGGCGCATTTTCTTTATTAATTAAAAAATTCACAGAACAAAGTGTTCCCAAATCTACATGAGGTTCTAAAGATGTATTTGCAAGTAAAATATAAAATCTAGGATATCCTTTCAATTGTAATTTTTTTAAAATTTTTTGTCCATACTCGCAAGTATCTGTTTTAAATATTGTCCATTTAGTGCCTTGAATAGGCCTATAATCAACATAAGTTTTAAATTTATTTTTGTTGCATTCTACAAAATCTTTTAAAAGTTGGTAGTTTATATCCATTTTAAATGGTAATATATTTTTCATTTTTAATTATTTTTGTATTGTTATAAAATTTAAAAAAATTATTTACATTAATTTTATATATTTTTTGTAACTTTTTGTATAACATTACTTCTTGTTCTAACGATACAATATCAAATTTTTCTAATTTAGACATAGTTTTTGCTGCTATTTTACCAAAATATTCATTTTCTACACTGTTAATAGAGATAACACAATTTACTAAATTTTTTTGTAAAGCCCATTCAATTTGTAATGGTATTATATGATACCAAATAGGACTATGGAAATTATACTTTGTTTTTTTATAATAATTAGATATATAAGGTAATTGGCAAGTTCTAAATCCTATTCTACAATAATTATTACCTAAATCTTCTAATTTATGGCATCCACTAATTGCAACTATTTTTTTATCTAACCATATTACCCAAAATTGTGCATATGTTTCTGGCCATTCATATAATTTAAGCCTATCTATACTACTATTGTTTATATAATTTAATTCTTTACATTTTTCTAAAAAAATGTGTAAATCTAGTTCTATTTCTTCTTCAAAACGGCAAACGGTCAACATAATAAATTTTATTGTTTTTTAAAGTCACTTTATCTCCTGTATAAAACCAATCTTTGTAAACAGATATTGTGCCTCTTACAACAAGTTCTTCGTCAACTATTTTTACATCACAAAACTTGTTTTTTCCTAACACTGAAACATCTTCTTCCATATCTTCATAAAATTGTTGTAATTTTGTATATGTGCTGTTAATTGCTACAGGTCCTACTTCACTCATTCCCCAATTACAAATTACTGTGGCACCTTTATTTAAAAATTCTATTACGTGATTATTAGGTATTTTATCTGAACCCATTAATATTATTTTGTTATCTAAATTACATGTCTTAAAGCTTTTTGTTAGTAAAAGAGCTTTTACTTTATCAGGATCTAAAAAAGTATGTGTGTATTTTTGAAATGTTTTTAAAAAATTAAAAGCATTAAAATTAGTCACGGTATATTCTGCACCAATGCTAAATGCTGGTAAAGTTTGTGCAAGTAATCCTCCTGCATGAGTCATTCGACAGACTGTAAGTATTTTAGATTTTTTAGTAATTTTTTGTACATCTATAGCAATTTTGTTATTTTCTTGCAATTTTTCTACAGGTTGAAATACTTTTTTAGATGTACCCGTTGTGCCACTACTTGTAATAACTGTTCCTGTATTCAAAATTTTATAAAGATGTTCTTTATCCATATATTTTACCATTAAAATTAGATATTTCTGTAAATCCTCCAGCAGTAGAACAAACAAAAGCCTTTTCAGCATTATAGGCAAAATTTAAGTCAATATTGATGTATTGGGGATCTTTTGTTTGGACAGTAATACCTTTTAGTACATTTTCTTTAGGTGTATAAAAAATATTATCCTTAAGGAAGCATACATTAAATCCTGGACCCTCTGTAATGTAATTATTATTATCTAAACATACAGCACTATCATATCCTTTTTTATTAG
>MDSY01039430.1_pt1 | contig 16123 bp, 10 predicted proteins | sample 811131 | NCBI WGS metagenome assembly MDSY01 (sample SAMN05326643, study PRJNA326480) | marine metagenome | isolation source: seawater | place: Atlantic Ocean: South West | collected 2010
CTTTAATAGCAAATATTCATATATATAATATCAAGTTATTAAAGTGATACTTTAATTAAGGTATCTTCATTTTTTAAGTAAACCATTTTTCCATAGTATTTCTTAACAGATATTAAAACAAACCAATGAAGAGATTTTATTGCTGATTATTATGTTCATCACATTTAATTAAAAATCAAAGAAAGAATAAATAACTAATAACTAGATTTCTTTTTAAGAATTCATTTATCAGATCCAGATAAAGAATGATTTTAAAAAATCATTTTTACCGAGAAAAAGTTTTAATATTACGTTTTAATATACATTTTATTGACAATTATTATATATAAAAATTTGCAATAACCTTAATTTAACTGTTTGAAATTCCAGTTTACGATTCGGTTTTTTTTTCGGATAGAGTACTGAGCCTACTTTTACTTATTTAGGAATATGAGCATCTTATAATTACATTGCCTAGTCATCTAAGCTTTAGTTGATATTTAAATGTCTTTTCAAAAAAACCTAATGTTTAGATCTTTAAAAGCTCAAAACTACAGGCATAAACCACGAAATCACAAAGTATTGTATTTTTCAAGCCAGTTAATAAAATCATTTAAGCATTCCTGATTAATAGTATGCTCCGAATTATACTCCTTATAATCCGGATGGACCCCCATATTGATGAGCCCATCCCTTGTTGAACGGGCAAGGTCTAATGGTATAATTGGATCCATTCGTCCGTTGCCAATAAAAAGATTAAAATCACTAATAACTTTCTCCCCTAAATGATACTTAGTCTCTTCAACAGGGATAAATCCACAAAGTGCTACAATAGCTCTGTATTTTTTCGGGTTACTCAAACCACATAAAATCGAAAGAGCTGCTCCAAGACTAAATCCGAGCAAATTAATTTTTTTAGGGTCCAAATTTAATAATTCAACTGATTTATCAATCGACTCAGTCACTTTCGCCAAATGAGTTTTCATTTGATCCGGTTTAGGTAATTTTTCAATATTATCATAATTCAATTCTGCCCAGGCCCAACCATTATTATTGACAGGTATTGTCGCTTCTAAACTGATACATACCCAGTCTTTTGAGAAATAATTGCAAATTGGATATAAATCTTCTTTATTACTACCATATCCATGTAGAAAAAAAACACTTCGTCTTTTTTCTTTGTAAGTTATTTTATTCTGATTTGATAGATTTTTTAGAGGAAGATCAAGACTAAGAGTTTTCATTATTTTTCTCTGTTATTTCAAAAAAATCATCTTTCTCGTTTCTACAAAATTATTCGTAGTGATTTTGTAAAAGTAAATTCCACCACTTACTTTATTGCCACTATCATTTTTTCCAGCCCATCTAATACTATGTACTCCCGGGCTAATTATTCCATTAAATAATGTAGCAACGGCATGTCCGAGAATATCATAAATAATTAATGTCACATTTTCTCTTTTAGGAATTGAAAACTGGATCTCAGTTATTGGATTAAACGGATTAGGATAGTTCTGATACAACTTGTATGAATGTGGTATTTGACTCCCAATTAAACCAAGACTAGGAGTCACATTTAATGTAATTTTTAATGAGTCTTCAGCAAGAGTATTCCTGTCATATATAATGATATTTCCACTAAATAAACCAGTATCTAAGTCGGTTGTGTTTATAGAAAATTGAATCTCAGCAGATTCTCCGTAGTTTAAATACCCACTAGAATTTAAGTTTAACCAAGATGGTGAAGAGACTATCTTTATATTGTCTAAAGCCCATCCTGCACCCCATCCGTCATCGGAAATATCCTCTGAATGAAAAACTATGCTAACATTTTGTCCTGCATAAGAATCGAGATTTACCTCGATGGGCACAAACCTTTCCTCATCACTATTGGTCATAGTTAATAGAGTATCCCAAGTAACGTTACTGTCGAGCGAAACACCAACGTGAGCAAGGTGTTCCTGCCAATTAGGATGTCCAAAAAACGAGTCAAATCGGAGCCTTGTATCTGCATTCATTGGTAATGTGATCGAGGGAGAATAGAGATAATCTTCAGAACCATCTACACAGCCATTAAGCTCATAACACTCAGAATAAGTAGCGCAACTTGGACACATGTTATATTGTCCATCATCAGTGAATACATAATTCCCATTACTCCAATCAGGGATATCAAAGTATCCATCTGAGACCTGACTTCCTAACCAGCCTTCCCATGCACTAGAGTCTTCTGTACCAACAATCCAACCTCTTCCATTTGAGTATTTTCCCCACCCAATTGGCAACTTGTACTCGTAGTATGCTGAACTGTCAACTAAATCTAAATTCTCAAAATCTTCATTTAAACCTAGCGAAAAATCACAAACAGCTTCATAATCCAAGATCGAATTAGGCTCACCATCATTAACAAAAGAAATTGAAAATGTTTGTATTTCATTTTGCATTAAATTTAATTCCATCTCATCCTGAACTATATTTACACCTGGCAGATTTTGATTATATATGTTTATTGGTCCATTGTTTATATCAAAAAACAAATTTCCAACGGATCTAACCATTATTCTTGCACCATGAGAGTTCGGTATGGCTGGCAATGTAAAACTATAGCTACCATTATTTGGAATAGAATCAGCTAAAATAAAATCAAAAATTTTGCTACCATCAAGCGAAATTAAAATATCAACGAACTGACAATTGACGCTGTCTGGATCATCTGTGTTTGCCACATCCCAAGATATTGTTTGTTCAGAACCAACACTCCAATCTGTTGAATCTAATTGGGATGTGATCCTAAAGGGACCTGCGCTACCAGCAACCACCATCTTTACGCTTTTATGATTTAACGAACCAGAGTACGGATCGTTTGTTCTTACTATCAGTCGCATGTTTATTTCTCTGGACCCAAATGGAAGTTTTTCAACAACGTAATCTCCCTCATTACTTTGGTAGTTATTTTCTAACAAAGATTCCATTGCAGGAAAAACCCTTTTGTTCCCATTTGGATTTGGATCTAAAGTACAAAATAAAGGTCCAGTGTTCGGTGGGAAATGTGGAAGACTAACATCACTAGGATCCATGGAGAACTGAACACTTGAAGTGTCGTTCTGCTCCCAAGAAAAGGTATACTCATCACTAATGGGATCGCTAGATCCTTCAATTACGAAAGGAGTCTCTTTCGGGATGACAAATCCATCCTCAGGAACGATAACAGATGGAATGTTACTACCCGTTTCTTCCACCGTAAACCCCGCTCTGTAATCGTTTGAGTTGTTTCGGTGGAACATACCAACCTCTATAGTATGGCTAGAATATTGATCACCTGAGCCAGATATAGTTCTAGATCGTGAACCCATTATTGTCCCACCTAGTGAGCAACGCCACCCGTTTTCAGATACTATATTGTGCATTGAACCAAGATTATGTCCTAGCTCATGATTAAAAACCTCATAGCTGGGAAGGTTCACGCAAGTAGCACCGGGCGCGTAAGCAAGTCCTCCGCCGTAGCCAGTATCAAAGAGTGCACCATACTCCCACAATCTCTCTTCCAATGGAGTATTCACCCCTCCTGGTCCAATTTTTTCAACAAGAAAAGGTTTTACAAACTGAAGCTCACAATACATTGGGTCAGGGTTACTACACAAATCATTTGGGACAACCTGTTTAAAGTCATCAGGTGCAGGATTTGAGTCAGTAAAAATGATTAAATCATTATTCTCTATCAGCTGTAGCTGAAAACTTAAATCTCGTACCCATAACAAATTAATTTGATTTACCATCGCAACAATCCAGGCTAGTCCGCCCTCGACCGTACCATCTGCAACCTGGTTATTTGCCTGCTCGGTAAGAGCACCTGCGAATCTGTAAGTTGTTAGGGTCTCTCCTACCGGGTAAAGCGCCTGATTGTTACCTACATACGATGGAAAAGTATTATTGTAAGGATCATTTCTCAGGTATTCTACTTGATCAACAAGACCACAATTAGCCTCTCGCCCAGATGAATAATCGGAGCCACTTATAAGAATGCGATCTTGGCCATCATCTCTTAAATAACTATGACCAATATCACTTATTACCAACCCAAAGAGTCCTGCGTCATGAAATACAATACTCGCACGCTCCGATGGATTTATCAATCCGACACCAATATAACTTCTAATACTTGGATATTTTGAATTTAGGTTTGGATGCATCACACTTGTTTTTAAGATCTTGAATGCTCTCTTTGTTCCATTCCTAATCGGTATGTTGATGATTAGATCTTGATATTTTTTGCGGATATCAGCATGACTATCTTCAAATACTCTAGCTAATCGATCTTTATCATAGCTGCAATAAAAATTACTGGAATCATTGTTTAATGGGCCCCAAGGATCCGCAAATCTATTATCCACTGCCATAAGATTCTGAAATAATACATATATAAAAAAAATAATTGTTGTGGATTTTAAAGAAATATTGAACATCGTTAAAAAGTAGAGTTCCTAGGATGAGTTTCCCAAAAAACGATAAATCCTATTTTGAGTTCACCAATAGCATAAAAGAGACACCTTTTAGGTTTTGTGATTAGAAATTTGCCCTGTAGTTCAGACCAAACCATGTTTTCCCATCGGGCATCCAATTTCCTTTTAAGCTTCCATTCTTTGAAAGGCGCGTTAAAGAAAAACCAAAATCATCTGTAATATTTACGTTAAGGCTTGTTATCATATTGAGACCTGATATATACTGAAGGGATATTTCATAAAATGGAACTTTTGAAATCTGTACAAAATCGAATAAAGATAACCTTTCTATGAAATTTGGTTTTTCACCGATTTGGCCAAGAACATCAAACCGAATATAAAATGATGCAATACTAGTGAAAGACTCATCATCCTCATTCAACGCTTCATATGTATATTCTGGATTGGAATCACCAAGTTCTAATTTTTGATTGTAAAAGGTGCGTTCAAATAGTTCTTGTTTACTATCTAACGCAACTTGTCGATTATCTTTCAATCTGTGTGCAATTTTCAGATAATGAACTCCTGGAGCTGAAGTAATTCTACCTATGAAGGAAAGATCTAAAGGCACCTCAACAGTTGTTGCAAATAAAGCATAACTATCTAAGATATTTAAATTTTTGGTACTATCTTGAATATGTTGCCACTTATTTGAGTCGGAAACCAGAGACATAGGTGATGACAACTTTTGTCCTGAGCTAGATGGATAAAATGTAAAACCAAATAGACCATGAAAGTCAGTCTTTGTTGAAAATAGGTTCTCAATATTGCCTCTTGCATAGAGTCCTAGGTAATCTGAACTTGGAGGATTGATTTCATCATAGTTCCCTGTTCCAAAGTCAAAATTAAATGGTACTCGGAAACCAAATTCTGATCTTTGAGTAGCCACACCAATTTCGCTAGAGCCACCAAGTTTTCCTGGGAGTCCAATTAAAGTATTTCCTACCCTCATATTGGATGCATATTGTAAAAGATTTGATCTCATTGAAAAAGATGAAAGAGACATTTTGAAATTATTGGCATGCCAAACTGAAAACTTAGAACCATAACCAGCCATGAGACGCTCATTCTCATTTTCATGGAAAACTGTTTCAGAATCGCTAGTAAGATACTGAGTGCGGTCAACCAATACTTTTTGGATATCTTGGCTAAAGACCCAGTCAACCTTCTCTTTGTCAAGAATAGTATAAGTCAAACTATTCCCATACCAAATTTCATGAATCTCATCATTCGTACCCTTATCTTGGACGATAATAATTTGGTCAGTGGGTTTCATTTCCTTTATAGGATTCTTTTCATTTTCCGCACTTAGTTGTATGAAATCAATGATCGCATCTTCCATTAAGATATGATAAGGTTGATGGTCAACAGACCATGCAATGAACTTTCTGTTGTCTATACTTTTGATTACCGTTTCTTTGACATCCATAACTATTACAGTTACCGATCCAGAACTATAGAGTGTTTTATCTTTACTATCAACCGCACGGTAAGAAACACTATATACATTATTTTTGTCTTTGTCTCGTGGTTTCTCAAAATCAGGATTTTTTAAGAATATAAGTTCACCCTCTCTGGTAATCTTAAATGCAGTTTTGTCACCACCATCTTCTAGCCTATATTTGACGCTGTTTTGATCACTATCTGGATCGGAGGCGCTAACTTTTGTTATTAGCTTACCAGCATCCTCCAGATGCTGTACACTTAGATTTTTGTTTGTATTTATGACCGGTGCCTCATTTTTATCACCAACATTAATGGAAACGGTAGAAACACTTGACTCTCCTTTTGAGTCTGCTACTTGGATAGTGAGCGTAAAAGTTTTCTCTTCCTCAAAATCAAATACACGGCTCGATAGTAAATCTTTACCACTGATTGAAAAATCATTTTTGTTTTCTCTGGAAAGTTCAAAGGTAAAAGAATCATTCTTGTCTGGATCCAGGGCATTTAAGGTTCCAATGATCGTTCCTGATGCTTTACCCTCTTGAATTACATCGCTGGAGATCGAAACGCCCTCGGGTCTATCATTCACGGGCGAGATTTTAACAGAGACTGTAGCAATCCCGCTAGAAGCGCCCACATCAGCTTCATACTTAAATTCATCTGTTCCATTTTCATTCAGATTTGGAGTGTAAATAATTTTGGTGCCATCAACCACAGCCTTACCGATTGTGGGCTCATTAGCTATTTTAATGATGAGATTTGATTTATCAACAATTATATCATTTCCCGTTACATCTATTGTAATTGACTGATCCTCTTCGGTGCGTACAATGTCATTTTTAAGGGAAAAACCTTGCTGGCCAGGTAACTGGCTGTTTATTATTAGTGAAATAAATATGCTTTTACAAAACGTTCTCATTATTTACTAAACCTCACTAGAAGTTAACGGTGATGTATGGAGCTATCATAAAGCTACCCCCACCTTCCTCTTTTTCATTAGGGCTTTTCCCAGGGTACCATTTCCATTTGCTATTAGGGTCCCTTCGATCGTCTTGAAACTCAATGAAAGAATTATTAGGATAAAGGCTAAATTCAAGTCCTACATTCACCATTCTCCATATGTTATGCTCTGCACCGAACAAAATTGCCTTAAATCCACTTCCTGAGGCATTCAATTGAGCATATGCTTTTGTGTTTTTGGTATCAGTTACACCTTCAACTTTCACATAAAATCCAATAGAATTGGTACCTGAGACCCTATCTGTGATACTCAAGTTATTTGCTGTGTCCAAACGGCCATGAACAAACTGGACAAAGGAGAGACCTGCTTTTAGTCTCATTGAGGCGAATGGTTTTACTACTTTAAGTTCTCTTCCCCGTCCCGTACGAGCTTTCACAGTACCTGTAGCGGCACGAATTAGCTGCTGGTCTTCTGAGGATAAATTTTCTAATAAAACATCTTTAGTTTTTTCTCCATCCCATTCCAATCGTGAAATAAAGTCTTGATCTTTTTGAGATAAATCACTGATTTTTTGAGAAAACTCCCGTCCATCGCTATTCCTAACAAGAATTACTGTATATTCACCCCTCTCAGCGAGTTTTGCCTTGACTACGCTACCATCTTTGGTTGTCCAATCTCTGCCTTTCTCTGCAGCTTTTTGAGCCGCTTCATCTTTGTCAATTTTTATCTTTGCTACACCGTCATTTTCGGAAATAAATAAGCCTTTGTATGACTCCTCATTCTCACTCCAGGATCTACTACTTGAGATCTCTTTTCCAGCTTTTTCTTTTTTCTTTTTTTGATCTTTTATTTTCGAACCGTAGTCGGAGTCAATTTTACGATTAATTTGAAAAGTATTGCTCCAATATAGTAGTCCACTACTGGATGGAGAAATCACATGTTTTCGACTAAATACTTTTGGATAATCATATTCTATTGCATTGATGTCCATGTAATTCACTTGTCCTCCAAGCGTATGTGTATCAAACTTGAAGCCAAAACCAAAGTTTCCCTCAATGGGATGTCCAATACCTTTGAGCACGGTTTCGGTATTTCCAGGCACTATTAAATAGGTGCTTACGACATCATTTGACAGACCAATAATTAAATTCTCAGACAAATGACGGGAAATCCCCATATCAGGAAAACCCTGTTCGACCCGGAGGGCAAGGCTTCCACTTTTCTGCCGAATAAAAACCCTCATTGCCGTGCTCGCGCTTATTTGGGCATTTGACCACCAAAAAGCATCTCTTGCGTCCTTGAAACTTCTCTCTTGAAAAATATTATCGACTGTGCTAAACTGTTCCAGCTCTGATAAATCTCTTCGGCTAACATCTTTCCATTTATATTCTCTGGAGGAAACTTTTTGAACTAAAGCCTGGTCCATTTTCCCAACTTCTTCCATATCAAATGACTGATACTCTCCCATCTGTGCATTTTTTGCCTTCAATTTTTTTAATTCTTTTTTACCATCTGAAACATCCATCTGTACAATGATTGAATGAGATGCTTGGATTGAATTATTCTCAAACTTGTCCACTTCGATTAGACGATTTATGTAAGACTCAATGAACTTACTGTTTATGCTTGGGTCAGAAACTTCCCAAAAAATAGATTTCTGAGCGAAAATAAATATTGGTAGAAAAAGAATATGCAGGAAAAGTTTTTTAATCATAATATTCAAACTCAGTATCAGAAATAGTCTCAGCCTTGTATTTATCTACAACTTTAATTTTTATTTCAGTTACATCACCAAAACGAGGCTCATCCATCTCTAAACTATATTTCACAACTCTTCGATTTCCAATCCTTTTCTCTGGCTGCTCTTCCTCAAGTCTTCCGTAAATACCAGATAATGGAACCACTGCTTTTTTTCCATTTTTATTACCAAATGTTGTAACTGTTAAAAGTAAATTATTAGATCCTTTCCCAAGTCTCTTGAACTCTAACAGAGGAGGAGGTACCTTTTTTACTTTTAGCTCATGAGTAAGGCTTTTTACCAAAGCCCCATCTACCAAAGTCTGAAACTTAACCTGCCCCCTACTTCTAGGTGTAAATCTAGCTGAGTAAGTATTGAATAATTTTTCCGACACTGCGGTTCCAGTTATTTTCACAGAAATCCTATCGCGATCCACATCCTTAACTCTGCTATCAAATGTAAACTGCTCACCAATGTAAATTTCTTTTTCTTCAGTAGGCGAACTATATTGTGGATCAACTACAATAATTTTTGCTTTCGTGATACTAGACTTTTTATCTCTTTTTCTTAGACCAATAATTTCAACGACGCCATCGCTAACTCCGCTGCCGACAATGCTAGCCCTAGGTAATCCTGGTATTAAATCACTAACAAGATCCTTACCACTTGCGAGTTCAACACTAAAATCTGCATCGGAATTTACGCCACCCACGCTGAACGGGATCTCCCAGTTAAGACCTCTGAGAACAGTATATTTTTCTTTGTCGAACAAGACAAAAAATTCAGCTTGCTGCCCGTCCATGTAGATTAGTGTTATGGGGGTATCAAACTCTCGGTTAATGGTGAAACTTCCCTCTCTTGAAACCTCTTTGTCGATAATTTTCAGTAGCTTATCTGTAACGGTATAGTCCCCAAATGCATCAGTCCAGTCATTGTATGTCAAGGAATCTATTTCCGGTATAAACTTTAGTCCTAGATCAACATCAAAAGGTTGATTAAGATAATTTTCATCAACAGAGTTTATTTTAACTTTCGCTACATACCTGTTTTCCCGGTTACTCTCAAAAAATGGTTCAACCACTACGGAATCTAATTCCCAATCATATTCGTCATCAATAGTGACAGAGTCACCCTCAAATTCAATTATAGAGGTAGTAAAGCTCGGACTAAAATCAATTGAGCCTTGTTCATATTGTCCATTTACATCAAAGAATAAACGATAATATTCTGGATCTTCATAGTTTGATTCGACATTGCTGACCTCGACAAGAGTTTGCAATTTGTCTTTTGCTACATTTTTGAGAATATCATCCTGTCTCTGCATGTAAATAGACAACTCACCTTCGATAGCGAATAAACTAAGTATCGCACCAAGATTTATAAGGAAATAAACTTCTACTTTTTTCATGATCAAGTCACCTTATTTTTTGATGGCTTTGCTCAAGATATCATTCACCTCTTTTCTAACCTCTTCTCGCAGTTTATTATTTGCAAGATTTGATAAACCTTCTCCCATCTCTGCAACTTTAACTACAGCCTTTGTGAGTTCTGAAATTTCTTTGTTGCTGGCGCTTGAAAGGCCACCAGATGAAGAGGCTTCACCACCTTGGGGCTTGTCTTCTGGACCTAAATTGTATATGCTCTGAGCGTAAAGTAATAACAGCCCAAATTCCAAGACAATGGCTCCAATGGAAAGATAGGTCATCAACCCTACGTGGTCACCAAGCGTAGCGATTATAGATCTGAACCCTACAATAACGAGAAGAAATGCTGCTCCACCATAAACCATGGCAGTTCGTGCGTTCATGTCTGATCTTAGTTTCATATTTTTACCTTATTTTTAAGTTATAGCCCCAGAGAAACATCTATATTAAAATTAATACTGGTAGTACTCCCACAATCTGATGCTCGGACAGTAACGAGATTTTGCCCGATGTTGATGGAATTAGGCGTTCCCGAAATAGTATAAGTTTGTGGATTGTAGCTCAACCAATTTGGCATCACAGGAACCTCAAATGTTATATCATCATTATTCCCGTCAGCAATAGCAAATTGAAAAGAGTACATTTGAGCTACTATAGCAGTTGAATCAATAGACTCAATATTTTCGAAAACTGGAGCAAAGTTTTCATCCACGCTTATTGAATATGTGTAATTCGTTGTTAAAGGTACATTGGGCCTACTATCGGTTATGGTCAATGTTAAATCACCACTGGAGCCAATATCGCTTTCCGATGGAGTACCCGTGATCTGGCCAGAGCTATTGACATTTAGCCATGTAATTGACTCGACCCATTCAAAAAATATATTGTCACCATCCGGGTCATTCCAGTTGACATCGTAATAATACTGGCATCCGTGGTGCACAGATTGAACGATTCCATCCACATTCGAAAATATTGGTGCATCGTTTGGATCAACAGTTATTGAAAAAGTTTTGGAATCACTTAGAGGATTTCCATTCCTATTATCATTGATGGCAACATCAAAGGAAACCGTTTGATTAACAAAAGAAGTGGGCAGAATTCCCGAAACAGATGCACTTCTTCCATTCTGGTTAGGTGTGAATGTAAGTTCAGATGGGAGATTGCTAGAGACGGTTGCACTCATAGTAGAGTAGTCAACATTATTGTTATCGGACCAATTAATCGTCCAGCTCGTTGACCTTTCCTCCTCCCAAGTTTGCTCGACAGAGCCTGATATACTTGGGGCAGAATTTGGCCTAACGTTTATGGAAAAGGATTTAGTTATTTCAAGACCACCTCTATCTTGGAGCAGGAGCGTAAATGAGGTATTGGCATTGACATGCTCTGTGAGAGGAGTTCCACTTAGTTTATTAACATTTAAGGATAGCCAGACGGGCAAATTATTAGATGATAGTGTGTGACTATCATCAAGGTCTACATCGGTCCAGTTAATCTCAGACGATTCGTAGGGAATGCCTTCATCTGCAGTCGTTGGTACATTAGTGCTAACCCAGCTTGGTGATTCATTAATATTTGTGATTAATACACTTGAGGATAAGGTACCCTTACTTTTACTTGGACTATCATCCGTAATCTCCATCACCAACTCAGCAAGAGTGCTTGATCCGTTCTGTGTGTGAACAGTTTCATAGTCAATATTTCCATTAGGCTTAAGGACAACTTTCCAAATACCTATCGAATCTTGTATTACATTAAAAAATTCAACGATATTTCCATTTACTTTTTGAGACTGAATCACAACAGATTTTATTTCGTCGTCGGGATTTTCATCATCGACATCAATGATACCAATTATAGTATTTGTCCCTTGCAAATTTTCGGGTAATTGCCCGACACCTTCTTCACTAATAATCTCCCAGCGCATACTTCCAACTGGATTAGCGGGATCATTATTCTGATTGTTCCCTGGGTACGCGATCTCAACCTCTTCACAACTTGAAAAAAAGATTAAAAAGGGTAGTAAAATTGCGATTAGTATGTAATTTTTCTTTGTATACATAGAGTTATTATTTTTACCATTTAGCCGCATAAAGTTTGATCAATAAAATCCCAAGCACGCTTAAACAATACAATAATTTAGTCACATACTTCATCAGTTACTTTAAAATAAATTGACGAATAATACTTTATGCATTTCTAAAAAAATAGTTATGAATGGATAACTAACTATTTTAGAAGGATTATTTTCTTGGATATTATACTCGGGCCTGCTTTTATCGAATAAAGATATACCCCAGCAGCAACATCTTGACCAAGCGTATTTTTACCATCCCATGCAACTGAATGAATGCCTGATAATTGGACTTGATCAAACAGAGTTTTTATTTTGCTGCCTGTCATGTTGTAAATTTCAATAACTATGTGTTCTCTAGATGATAATTCATATTGGATTGTAGTTACTGGATTAAAAGGATTTGGGAAGGCTTTTGCCAACAAAACTTTCTGAGGAATCATAGTTCCATCAAGGGCACTAAGATTTGCTCTGCTTTCTGGGTTCTCGTGATCATAAACGTAGCGCTTGAAAGGTTTCCATGCGCTGTCTTTCCACCATGACTTAACCCTACTAGAAATGACACCTTCATCCGTATAAAGATTCTCTGAAATTGAAACGTTAATAAAAGTACCAGAGCTATCTTTTTTCTGCAGCAGCCTACTAACAGGACGATTAGAGTCGTTATATTCAATCAAAACTCTTGCCTTCTCTACCCAAGATGAATCTTTCCAGGAAAAATAGCTTTTCTGCACCAAAGCCGAATTTTCATCATGAACAAAGGATACCTTGTTTTTCTCAATCAATGTACTATCCCGCCTAATCTTGTAAGAGATTTTTTCATCACGCTGTCCTACATCTGAATAGCTTATTTGATAAAGCTTGTGATTTATCCAAACACCCTGTCGCCATTTTGAGACAGTAACATCCACAATAAATTCACCATCGTAATTATTGGTTGTTAATTTCTTATTTCTCCAATTGTTTCGATGCCATTTCTGATCAATTGTACCTAAAGCAAGACCATTATCATCGTAGATGTATTGTTGGCGATATCGATTATGATAGTCACCACCCCTAACCACTTGTTTTGTTTTAGTGGAAAGATTTCCTTCATTATCGCGATCAATAAGTGTTTTAGATTTCAGAATCCAATCTGTTTCATCCACTACGAAGGTTTCCGTTTGCACTAAATTACCATTGCTATCGAACGTATTCAATTTCCTAACCTTATCAACCCATGCACTATCATGCATAAATTGTACCGTTTTGGCCTGATAGACAATTTCCCTGGTACTTGATATGTCAGGATTCATGCTGTCAGTTAAATCGTTAAAGCCATTGCTTGCCAAAACAAGTCCTGGTAAAAAAACCGATGGAATTAGTTTGTTTCCTAAACGAAAAAGCAGTTTCATTTAAACATATCCTCTTTTGAAATTTTAGTATTGTTTCCCGTGTTTGGTTAATTAAACTTTATAAAGTTATTAATTTAAACACTACCTTAAAACTAAAAACAACTTTAAAAAAATTAAAATTATTATTTGCATAGAAAACAGCTCGAAAATCTAGAGTTCAATAAAGTTGCATTAAGCTAATCCGATACATAAAAGAACAATTCCACTTTTGATATTGGATCCAAATTATACTTGGTGTTTTTAAAACTTTATCTGAAGCGTGTAAAGTCGTTTATTTTCTAACAAAAACCTAAACTAAAAACTGTTATAATAAAATCTATAATATTTTGCTAAAAAATCACAAAACCTGCACTAAAAAATACGATAATTATTTCCAAAATTTCCATGACTTTGAAGAATTCAATCGTTATGTTAAAAAGTAGAAAAGAACTTATATTTATAAACCTGGATTTTGATAAAACCATTAATTTCAATTCAAAATAAATCACAAAGATGATAGAGCCACAATGAACAAATACCAAAATCAAAAGATTAAATTTTTTTATTATTTGTTTAATACCGTGATGCTACTTGTTCCTAGAATTTTTTTTAGATGGATGATGAAACCTGAACTGAGAAAAATAGATTTCTACGATAAAAAGTATATTTTGTCCAGGGTCAGTTATTACAACAAAGTAGATAAAAGTTTTAAGACATCGGACATTTCCGTGACATGTGAAGATCTTTGGGATCGTCAAAAAACTATTTTGAAAAATTATTTTTTAAAAAATGACAAATCAAAAAAAAAACTAACCAGCTATTTTTTCCCTCTTTATAATATTTTTTCATACTTCCCAAAAAACAAAAGGTTAGATTTTAAATTTGGTGATATAAGAGACACATTCTCAGCACCTACCATCGTGAAAAGTAGACCCATAGCAAATAGCCATAATTCAATAATAATGAAACTTGAGGAGGTAAGACACTTTAATTTTATAAATGACAAATTAAATTTTAGAGAAAAAAGTGATAAAGCAGTTTGGCGCGGATATTCTGGAAATAATAAAATGCGATTGCATTTTTTAAAAAAATACCACAATGTCCCAATATTTGATATTGGTCAACATTCGCCAGTTGAGGATAAGCCATGGTACAAGGGCTACATGTCCATCAAAAATCAATTAGCTCACAAATTTATATTTTGTATTGAGGGTTGGGATACCGCAACAAGCATGAAATGGGTGATGTCTTCAAACTCATTATGTGTTATGCCAAAGCCAAAGTATGAGACTTGGTTCATGGAAGGATCGCTGAAACCTGACATGCAATATGTACAAGTGAGCGATGATTTCAGCGATGCAGAGGATAAGATTAACTTTTATTTATCGAACCCGAATATGGCAATAAACATTATTAAAAAGGCACACGAACACGTTGACCAATTCAGAGATCTTAAAAGAGAGAAACTAATCTCAATGCTAGTTTTGAAAAAATATTTCTCTTTCTCAGGCTAGAATAATTTTTAAAAATAGTTGTCGCCTTTGCAATCACAGTACTGATAATTGTTAGATGCTGTGATGAAGACATTTCATAATTATTTCCCTGAATTTGCCCATTGTAATTCTATCATGGGTACCCATTTTTCCAGTAAAGGTAAAAAAGGAAGTAGCCTTGTTTCTGGACCAAACGGATATTGTCCATGAACTAATTTATACCCTGTTAAAATTCTAAAGCTATCAGATTTTTGATATATAAAAAGCATTTTATGCTCAATCGCATAATTACCTAAGATTTTTGATAAGTTTGTCTTTACACTTCCAGAATGAATACCAGGTAGTATTTTTAAATCAATATCCACCAAAAGTTTTATCACACCAATTAACTGTTTTTGCATATCCAGTCCTGAGTGAATACCCCATCCATTATAGAAAACACCTAGACGGTGATAGATGAGCGGCAAATCAATACTTGACCTTTGATCTAGTTTACCAAAATTAATAGCAAGGTCCAGACCAAAATTAATTGTAATATCCGTTTTGCGATGATACCGAGTCATCATCCAAGATCCAGATATTCCAAGCATCGGTGGCATTATAAAGCTTGGATCAATTAGACCACCTATTCCTTTCCTGGCTACAGCATTCAATAAAGGGGTGGGATAGATAAATCTCCATCGACTTGCAGTCAGATATCCATTCGAACTATCATGCTTTTTTTTTAATGAAATATTTGGCATAACAATACTCCATAGTGGGTAGATACTATATTCCAAATTTTCACTATATCCATAACGAAATGGCTGAAAAATCCCTATCTCCCAACGTTTTTTAGGCAAAATATGCGCAGAGTGAGAATCCCAAAATTTTTCATTTCCAAACAGCATTGAAAAAAGCAACCAACCAAAAATTAATTTTTTCATGAAATATTTTATTCTCTTTCAAAAGTTAAGGAAGCACTCACAGGCATATGGTCGCTGAGTTTCCAACATCTTTGGTGGGTTGTTCCTGAACCAGGTTTAAAATTAATATTTGAAAACAAATAATCCAGTTTTCTATCATATTTTGTTAGGTTTCCATTTCTATCAACGTTGGTGCTTGGCGCGTGAGTAAAATGGATTGGAAGATTAAACAAA
>MDSY01119139.1_pt1 | contig 16112 bp, 12 predicted proteins | sample 811131 | NCBI WGS metagenome assembly MDSY01 (sample SAMN05326643, study PRJNA326480) | marine metagenome | isolation source: seawater | place: Atlantic Ocean: South West | collected 2010
GATATGTTTCATGCCGAGCATTATAACATTTTATGTATTTGAATGCGAGGTTAATATCATCTACTTCCATGTCTCGCAAATGGTTAAATGGACTGGCTTGAAAGTAGTCAGAAAAAAAAGAATGGGCCACTGCCGCCTGCGGCTTTTACAGCACTAAAAATGTCAGCGTCCTCTAATTTACCTTGGTGGTAGTTACTGGTTACGCCATGGTCTTGTGGTGTGAGCCCCGTGTGGATGCTGGCATAACAAGGTCCAGACACTGAGGGTAGAACAGATTGGCCTTTCCAAAGGCTAGCTTCACCTGATTCTACCCAACCTTCTAAGTTGCCCATGAGCCTGCGTGCGTAGGAATAACCTAGGCCATCTAAAATAAGCAAAATAACTTTATTTTTCATCAATCTATAGTCCAAATTATTAGTATTGTTAGGGTCTTATGTTATTCTATAGTGTGGTTTGCAGTTTGGCACTCTCTTCACGCATTATGCAACCCCGCCAAGGATAAAATTGAAGTTATTAAGAGGCGCATATCGACCCTGTATCAGACACTAGTATTACCCAAATGCTCATTGGTTTAGCAGGTGGGGTAGCCTTGCTTATTTGGGGCTTAAAACGAGTGCAGCAGGGAATGAAAAGGGCTTTTGGTGGCCGGCTAACTTATTTTATTCGTGATCGTTTTGAAGGCGTATGGTCAGCCTTGGGTTTGGGTGTAATGCTTACCCTCGTTCTTCAAAGTAGCACTGCGTCTGCCTTACTTGCATCTTCTCTTGGCGTACAAGGCCAAGCTGGATTAGCTTTGTTATTAGGAGCAGATGTAGGCACCACCATCGTTGCCCTCGTTCTTTCTTTCGACCTTAGTGCCCTGAGCCCTTTACTAGTAGCCATTGGCGTGCTTATGGAATTACGTGCCAAAGATAAACGCCAACATGGCATTGGCGAAGCCTTAATGGGTTTAGGTTTAATGCTGTTGGCCTTAGGTTTGTTACGCCAGCAAGCTGTGCCGCTACAAGGCTCTGAACTCTTTAGCGATATCTTGCGCAGCCTTATTGCGGAACCCTGGTTGGCGATAGTGTTTGCCGCTTTACTCACCTTCCTATTGCATTCTAGTCTGGTAATGGTGCTGCTATTGGCAGGTTTGGTGGGTGCAGGAGTGATTGATGTTGATTCAGGGTTATTGCTTATTCTAGGTGTTAATATTGGTAGCGCTGGTATCCCGGTGTACTTATCACGAAAGTCTAGCAATGCTAAGCGGGTTGCACCTTTAGGCAACCTAATATTACGTACTATAGGCGCCATGGCTTTTTATCCATGGGTAGCTGAAGTTCATGCTGGGCTCAATTATGTGAGCATGGATCCAGCCTGGCAGGTGGTATTAATGCATTGTTTATTCAATGTGACTGTTGCAGCTTTTGGCATGTTGATTGTGAGTAAATTGGCAGGTTGGATTGATACCAGGCTACCAAGAGAAACTGTGGCGCCTCTACCAAGCCCTAAATACCTTAAAAATGTACAAGATACTGCGCCTTCTGCTGCTTTGGCTAACGTCGTAAGAGACACCCTAACGATGGGTGAGTTGCTAGAAGATATGCTACGTGAAGTACACCTAGGTATGACCGAACGTTATGACGCTCTAGAAAAGAAAATCCACCAAAGTGATGACATTATTGATGACTTTCACCAACAAATTAATGCCTACTTGTTGGAGTTAGGAGGGCAGGATTTAACTGAGGATGAGCGCCATCGCTGCCAAGATTTACTGCTATTTATTACCAATATAGAACATGCAGGTGATACCTTAGAGCGCAGCATGACCTTACTACTAAAAAAGAAAAATAGCTTGCACATTGACTTTACTGAATACGAACGTGAGGCACTAGATACCAGTATGAAGGCTGTTTTTAAGGTGATGCCCATTTCGTTTCAAGTAATGATGAGTGAAGACGTAAGCAGTGCTCGTGGTTTGATTCAAGCTAAGCATGAATTTAATACTAACCACCAAAAGTATTTAGATGGGCAGCAACACCGGTCCATGCATGCTGAAAAAGCAAATCCAGTGGCACATTCTTTATTTACTGACTTAATGCGAGACATTAAACGCCTTCATTCACACTTCACCGCCATAGCATATCCCGTACTTAACCGTGAGGGTGAGATGAGAACTAGCCGCTGGCGAGGTTATAGTGATCCTAAGCCAGTTACACAAAGTGATACTGTGCAAGCTAGTGCTGGAAAAGACCACTTAGCAGAAGTGGATTCCATAGAAAGTGATTTGATAGACATTAACTCAATAAAAAGTAATGTGGAGACTAAACCTTCATGAGTACTTTAAAGCGCTCATTTGATGCCAGTAAGATCAAAGGTATTGTGTTTGATAAAGATGGAACCTTGCTAGACTTCCATGCCACTTGGGTACCAAGGGCTCGTGCTGCAGTGATGGCGGTAGCTGACGGAGATGAAACTCTAGCATTAGCTATGTTGCAAGCTGTAGGTTACGACGCTAATGAAAAGCGCGTGTTGGGTGGCTCTATTTTGGCGGCAGGTAATAACCTGGATATTAGTTTGGTGTGGGCACGTTTAGCTAACAAGCCTGTCGATCAGTTGGAGGTATTGCTAAATAATATGTTTGCAACATCAGACTACGGCCGCAGTGTGCCGGTGAAAAACCTTACTTTGAGTTTGCAACATTTAGCTGATCTAGGTTTAGTTCTTGGCGTGGCCACTATGGACAGCGAAGCGGGTATTAAAGCAACTCTGGGTGAGTTTAATTGTTTGAACTTATTTGATTATGCGGTGGGCTATGATTCTGGGTTTGGTAGTAAACCTGGGCCAGGCATGGTGCTGGGTTTTTGCCAGCAAACAGGGTTAAGGCCTGAGCAAGTAATGGTGGTGGGTGACAATACCCATGACTTATATATGGGCCAAAGTGCCTGTGCAGGTTTTAACGTGGGTGTGCTCACTGGCACTAGTACTAGATCTGAATTACAAGTGGATGCTGATTTAGTACTGGATTCAATTTCAGACCTTGTGGCCCTTTGGCCATAAGCTAAGGCTGCTAAACTTAGTAGCTTTGTTTTGTCAACTTGTTAGCCGATTCTAGTGTGGCCATTGTGGCTGTTGGCCTGTTATTATTCATGCAGTTATCTTATTCAATATTTAAGGCGTATTTTCCATGGCAAAGACCATTATTTCAACAGACAAGGCTCCAGCAGCAATCGGTACTTACTCTCAAGCAGTTAAGGTGGGCAACACGGTTTATATTTCTGGTCAGATTCCATTGGACCCAAACACTATGGAAGTGTGTAGCCAAGATTTTGCGGCTCAGGCGACGCAGGTATTTGAAAACTTAAAGGCTGTTGCAGAAGCTAGTGGTGGCTCCCTAGCTGATGCTGTTAAGTTAAATATATCCATGACAGATTTGTCTAACTTCCCAACTATTAATGAAATCATGGCTACCTATATAGCCGAACCGTATCCAGCCCGTGCGGCTGTTGGTGTTGCTGCTTTGCCAAAAGCGGTGCAGGTAGAAATTGAAGCTATTTTACACTTAGACACTTGAAGACCAGCGCTAAGAAAGGGTATGGACAGCATCAAATTAAGGAATTAAAAGAACTTGAATTAATGGTTCTTTTAAAATCTTTGTGGCCCTACCTTATGATTCATAAGGCCAGGGTGGTTGTTGCTATGGCCTTGTTAGTGAGTGCAAAAGGTGTATCTTTAGTTATTCCTTGGATATTCAAACACATCGTCGATGCTTTGGATGGAACTAATCCAGAGCAGTTGCTCGTGATTCCTTTGGCTTTTGTACTACTGTATGGTGGCCTGCGTTTTGGTGCAGTATTCTTAGGTGAACTGCGTGATGCAGTGTTTAGCCGGGTGACTGAAAGTGCGATGCGCAAAGTGGGCTTAGAAGTGTTTTCCCACTTACATCAGCTTGAGCTTGATTTCCACCTAGGTCGCCAAACGGGTGGTATTTCCCGCGATATTGACCGGGGCACCAATGGCATCAATTTTATGATGCGCTTTATGGTGTTTAATATTTTGCCCACCATTATTGAACTCATTGTCGTGATGCTCATTTTGTTGTTTGCTTTTGACGTCTGGTTTTCTGCTGTCACGTTAGTGTGTGTATTGGTTTATGTGGTATTTAGTATTAAGACTACAGAATGGCGTACTCGTTTTGTGAAAGAAGCTAACCATCTAGATAGTAAGTCCAGTACCCGTGCTGTAGACAGCTTGTTGAACTTTGAAACGGTGAAATATTTTAATAATGAGGCCTTTGAAGCTAAGCAATATAATGTCAATTTAAGTGCTTGGGAACAGGCTAGAGTAGACAATCGTTTATCCTTAGCGTTACTTAACTCTGGGCAAGCATTAATTATTGGTTTAGGGGTAACAGCCCTAATGTACCTAGCTGCTAAGGGTGTTGCTGAAGAAACCATGACTATTGGTGATTTAGTCATGGTTAATCTGTATTTGTTGCAGCTGTTTGTGCCACTGAATGCTTTAGGTTTTATTTACCGTGAAATACGCCGCTCATTATCTGACATAGAAAACATGTTCGGTTTATTAAGACGTAAGTCCACCGTGCAAGATAAAGTTGGCGCGCCAATACTAAAAGTTCAGCAGGCAGCGATTGAGTTTGAACAAGTTGACTTTAGTTATCAAAGCCAACGTCAAATTCTAAAAAAGCTAAGTTTTAGTGTGGCCTCAGGTGAAAAAGTAGCTGTTGTAGGCCCCAGTGGATCTGGTAAATCTACCATAGCGCGTTTGCTATTTCGTTCCTATGACATCAATGCTGGCAGCATTCGCATAGATGGCCAAGACTTACGAGATGTACAACAGCTAAGCTTAAGGCAAGCCATTGGTGTGGTGCCGCAAGATACCGTGCTATTTAACGACACCATCTGGAACAATGTGGCTTATGGTTGCACTGATGCCAGCCATGAAGCCATTTGGAAAGCCATTGATATGGCTTCGTTAAGGAGCTTTGTTGAATCCATTCCAGAGGGTGTAGAAACGATCGTTGGTGAACGTGGTTTAAAGGTATCTGGTGGAGAAAAACAACGTATTGCTATTGCTAGAGTGCTACTTAAAAATCCAGCTATATTAGTTTTTGATGAGGCAACTTCTGCCCTAGATTCTGAATCTGAGCGAAGTATTCTTAAAGCGATGGCTGACATATCTACCAACAAAACCACCCTCGTTATCGCGCATAGGTTGTCTACTATTGTTGATGCAGACCGTATTTTAGTAGTAGATGATGGCGATCTAGTAGAGCAGGGCAGTCATCAAGAATTGCTCATTAAAAATGGTCACTATGCTAGATTGTGGCAAATGCAGCAAACGGCAAGGGCTTGGGGGTTAGCGGCTAAAAAATAGCCTTAGCCGTTCACATGCTTGGTGCAATACAGCCATGTCTGTGGCGTAGGAAAGACGAAAGTGATCGGGCAAGCCAAACGCACTACCGGGTACTAGCGCCACTCCTGTGCTGGCTAATATGCCTTTTACAAGGCCTAAATCATCTTTGTATCCGAGTGAGGCTATCGCTTTAGCGCAGTCTACAAAGCTGTAAAAGGTGCTTTGGCTGAGCAAGGTGTTAAGCCCTGGCATGGTATTAAGCTGGCTAACCACATAATCGTGCCTTTGTTGATAAGCGCTCACCATAGTGTGCACTGGATCTTGTGGCCCATTCAATGCAGCTTCTGCTGCAGCTTGGCTAATACTGCTTGCACATGAGCTAGATTCAACCTGAACTTTGGTCATGGCACTAATGATCGATACTGGTCCGGCTGCGTAACCAATGCGCCAGCCGGTCATAGCGTAGGCTTTAGACACGCCATTCACTAATACGCAGCGGTTAGCTAGGTCAGGGCACACATTTAGTAGATTAACTAAAGGTTCCTGGCCCCAATAAATGTGCTCGTATATATCGTCACTTAAAATGATCACGTGTGGGTGTAAGCGCAGCACATGCCCAATGGCTATCCATTCTGCAACGCTATAAGCTTGGCCGCTAGGGTTGCTTGGGCTATTAAGCATTAACAGTTTGGTATCAGGAGTGATAGCAGCTGAAAGTTGTGCTGCGGTAACTTTAAAAGCTTGAGACGCAGGGCATGGGATAATAACAGCCTCAGCGCCTGCCATGGCTACCATGGCGCTATAAGAAACCCAATAAGGCGCAGGCACAATCACCTGGTCGCCTGCTTCTAATAAGGCAGTGGTAAGGTTGTATATGCTCTGTTTAGCACCATTACTGATTAAAACCTGATCAGTTTGGTAGCTTAGTTGGTTTTCCCGTTGGTACTTATTACACACCGCTTGGCGCAATGCTATGGTGCCAGCTACATGGGTATAACGAGTTTGGCCTGCTTGCATGGCCGAGATTGCGGCATCTATAACGTGGCTAGGAGTATCAAAATCTGGCTCACCTACAGCGAGATTAATCACATCTTCACCGTTGGCACTCATTTGAGACGCAAGGTTGCTGATGCTCACCGTCGCTGAAGGCCTAAATGATTGTATTCGCTGCGAAAGAGGCCACGTCACCGGCATAACTCCGTTATACTATTGGGTTGCTCGATAGGGTATCACGATGTGCCTTAGATAATGAATCGAATGAACTAATAATGAATCCTCAATTTGAATTAAAATCGAAGTTTGAGCCTGCAGGGGATCAACCCACGGCCATTAAGCAGTTAGTAGAGGGTATAGATGCGGGTTTAGCTGCACAAACCTTACTTGGCGTCACGGGTTCTGGTAAAACCTACACCATCGCCCAAGTCATTAGTAAAGTGCAGCGGCCAACTCTAGTTATGGTGCACAACAAAACTTTGGCAGCCCAACTATACGGTGAATTTAAGGAGTTCTTCCCTAATAACTCAGTAGAATACTTCGTATCTTATTACGATTATTATCAGCCAGAAGCCTATGTGCCAGCGTCAGATACCTTTATTGATAAAGACTCATCTGTTAATGAGCATATCGAACAAATGCGTCTATCGGCCACTAAGGCATTATTAGAGCGCTCTGATACTATTATTGTGGCCACTGTATCCGCTATTTATGGTTTGGGTGACCCAGAGTCTTACCATAAAATGGTATTGCACCTAAATCGCGGTGATAAGTGGGAGCAGCGAGATCTTGTGAGGCGGTTGGCTGAATTACAGTACAAGCGTAATGACGTTGATTTTCATCGGGCCACGTATCGGGTACGAGGTGATGTGATCGATATATTTCCAGCAGAGTCTGATGAAGAAGCGGTGCGCATCGAACTGTTCGATGATGAAATTGAAAGGCTAAGTTACTTCGACCCCCTCACAGGCCAGGTGCTACGCAAAGTACCCCGCTTAACTGTGTATCCTAAAACTCACTATGTTACGCCAAGAGAAACCTTACTGGGGGCCATTGATGATATTGAAATTGAACTCAAAGACCGGTTGGAGTATTTTCGTAATAATGACAAACTGGTAGAAGCACAGCGTTTAGAACAGCGCACTCGATACGACATAGAGATGATTCGTGAACTCGGTTTTTGTTCAGGTATAGAAAACTACTCACATTATTTGTCTGGGCGTAAACTGGGCGAACCTCCACCGACGTTATTTGATTATTTACCAGCAGATGCACTGTTGGTGATGGATGAGTCCCACGTAAGTGTGCCGCAATTAGGGGCCATGTATAAGGGTGATCGATCGCGCAAAGAAACACTTGTGCAATACGGCTTTCGGTTACCTACAGCGCTAGATAATCGGCCTATGAAGTTTGAAGAGTGGGAAGACATAGCGCCGCAAAAGATCTTTGTGTCGGCCACACCTAGCGTATACGAACAAGACCATGCCGACTGCATTGTAGAGCAGGTGGTTAGGCCTACAGGTTTGATTGATCCGCCCATTGAAATACGCCCAGCAACGAGTCAAGTAGATGATCTGATGTCTGAAATCAGTATTCGTGCAGCTAAAGACGAACGGGTACTGGCCGTTGTATTAACTAAACGTATGGCAGAAGATTTAACAGATTACCTGCATGAACACGGCATAAGAGTGCGCTACTTACACTCAGACATTGATACCGTAGAACGGGTGGAGATTGTGCGTGATTTGCGCCTTGGTGAGTTCGATGTGTTGGTAGGTATTAACCTGCTTAGAGAAGGCTTGGACATGCCAGAAGTGTCTCTTGTGGCAATTTTAGATGCCGACAAAGAAGGTTTCTTGCGCTCCGAACGATCCCTTATTCAGACCATGGGTAGAGCAGCGCGGAACTTGAATGGTAAGGCCATTCTTTATGCTGAAAAGATCACCGGCTCCATGCAGCGCGCTATGGATGAGACTGACCGCCGCCGTGACATACAGATTGAGCATAACCGCATTAATAACATCACCCCAATGGGTGTTATGAAGTCTGTTCAAGACATTATGGAAGGCGCTTACACACCGGGGTCTGGTAAAAATCGAGATAAGAAATCAGGTAAAAAAGTGTCCGAATCTAACCTGGATTACACCACCGATAGTGGCTCTTTAAATAGTAAGCAACTGGCTAAGCTTATTGGTAAAACAGAAGATGCGATGTATGAAGCCTCGAAGGATCTGAAGTTTGAACAAGCCGGTCGTTACCGTGATCAGCTACATCAACTCAAAGGCCAGTTAATGAGCCGTTAACAGCCATGAGCGATTAACAGCCTTGAGCTATCAACAGCGACTTCATATCCGAGTTATGCTGTTAATTACCACCAGTGGGGTGCAGGCGAAGCTCGGCTTCACTGCTTACCGCTGCAGTCGTAGCTTTAAGCAGGCCTTTATACTGCTTTAAGTCTTCGACGCTGTGCCTGGAGGTAGATGTGGCGATGGATATAGCCCCCATCACTTGGCCTAATGAGGTTAAAATGGGTGCAGCAATACTTATTATGCCATTTTCGTGTTCTTCTCTATCGTAGGCTAACCCTTCACTTCTGATATGAGCTAGCTCTTCCAGCAAGGCTTTCTTATGGGTTATGGTGGTATTAGTAAACTTGATAAAGGTCTGCCTTTGTAACGAATATTCTTGTCGTTCTGGTTGCATGAACGCCAGCATCACCTTGCCAACACCAGTACAGTGAGCTGGAGCAATACGTCCAACTTGGGCTAACGTTTCAAAGCGTTCTGAAGTGTGACGCTTATCAATAAATAATACCTGGCCATTTTCAATTTGCGCCAAATGCACAGTTTCACCAACTTGACGAGCCAGTTGGTTTAAGTGAGGTGCAGCAATAGGCCCTAATGACGCCTGCTTCCAAGCGTTGTGCGCTAAGCGTACTAGCCGCATGCCAAGAGAATACTTCTGGCTTTCGGCATCATAGCTGAGCATTCCTTGGCTAGTCATGGTTTGTAAAAAGCGGTAGGTTGTGGCCTTAGGAAATGGACTCAGCGCTAGAATATTGTTGAAACGTAAAGCGTGTCCAGCAGTGGCAATAATGTCGAGCATCACTAAGGCTTTACCTACAGTTCCGTCTTTTAATACTTCGTTCATAACGCAGTCGATTCTCTTGTATCTGTCTTGGTATAAGTGAAAATGAATTAAATGTCCAAATAATGGAACTGGCTAGGCTAGCAGCTTGTGTTTAGGCTGGCAATAATTAATTAATTGCTGCTAATCTGAACCCTAAACCCTAAACCCTCAATCAATACCCTACCTCATCTCTCAAGCAGTTAGATTATAGAGGTTGGTTTGGTGACGTTATTACTAATCTTTGAACATATTCTAAGACAGTAGAAAAAGTATGCCTTGCTCTTTTTCTTGCTCATCAAGGAAGGGCAGCCCTAATCTTGTAGGACACCACAGAATATCTTCAGCGGTGAGAGAAAACGCATGTTCAAGCAGTCACGTGACTTCCTTTTGTGCCAAATTAACCACAGATTTTTGTCTCAGTTCTATTATGGTTTGGCTTTGCGCACTAGACCAGATTCATACTATGCCAAATTACGCAGGGCCCATGAATTAATTTGGATCAAGCTTAAGAGGCACCTTGGGCAAGATCGCCTTGATTTGCGACCGGCGTTAGCGAATTCGCAGTTCAGTTTGAGCATCAAATACCATTACATCGGCTATATCTACAGCCAGGTTGATGCTTTCAACACCACGCTCTAGACCATTGCTACGCTGCTCTATAATTAGCTTTTCGCCAGTGCAAGTATCTAGATGTACATAAGACACGCCGCCTAGGTGTTCTATAATATCTACTGTAAAGGCATTAGGCTGCTCAGTTTGCACCAAATGTTGGGGTCTAATACCAACCACAAGCTTTGTACCATCTGCAGGCAGAGTCGCACTGGAAGGGACTGTTATATTATTTAAACCTGGCACCTTTAGCTGTCTTTTTTCTACTACGGCAGCTAAAAAATTCATGCCTGGCGAACCAATAAAACCTGCTACAAATTTATTCACTGGGTCGTTATAGAGTTCTAACGGGGAGCCTACCTGTTCAACCTTGCCCGCTCGCAGTACTACGATCTTGTCGGCCATGGTCATGGCTTCGACTTGATCATGGGTGACGTAGATCATGGTGGCGCCCAGTTCTTTATGCAGATGGGCAAGCTCTACGCGCATTTCTACTCGTAACTCTGCGTCTAGGTTAGATAAAGGCTCATCAAAAAGGAAAACCTCTGGGCCACGGACAATGGCGCGGCCAATGGCAACACGCTGACGTTGACCTCCTGACAAAGCGCGTGGCTTGCGGTCAAGGTAAGGATTCAAATGCAATATATTAGCAGCACGGTCAACTTTTTTGGTAATTTCAAGCTTGGGTACCTTATTCATTTTTAACCCAAAACTCATATTTTCACGCACTGTCATATGTGGATATAAAGCGTACGTTTGGAATACCATAGCTACCCCACGTTCCGAAGGGTCGGCAGTAGTGACGTCTTTGCTACCAATTTTTATGGTACCAGAACTGGTGTCTTCTAAACCCGCAATCATGCGTAGAAGGGTAGATTTACCACAACCAGAAGGGCCCACAAAAACACAAAAATCACCAGCTTCAATGTGTAAATCTACCCCATGGATGACACGTATATCATCGTAGTATTTGGTGGTGTTGATTAACGAAACGCTGGACATGGTAATTACCCTTTTATGTTTACTTGGCAACAGATTGTTAGAGATAACTGCATTAATAACTAATATGATTGGCTCGGTATAAGGGCCAATCTAGCCCTTTAATGTATCGAAATTGTAGCGTGTAAATCAACATCGAAAAAAAGTGTTTGACAAAACTAGGTTCTCATATTTATTATCGTACTGCAATAATTGAAAACAGATCCCATTATCTGGAACTTAATAACAACGGAGACCCCCAATGTTGCAAAATAAAAAACTCTTGCTGCACTATTTACCGCAGCGTCTATGATGTCTGCCCATGCTTTTTCTGGTGAGTTAGTCATCAATACTGATACCTCTGACCCAGCACCTAAGGAGGCTTTCGAAACCTTAATAGCAGGCTTTGAAGCCGAAAACCCGGATGTAGAGGTCACTTGGAACTTGTTCGACCATGAAGGTTACAAAACCTCCATCCGTAACTTCCTTACTGCTGACGCGCCCGACTTGGCTAACGGGTATGCGGGTAATCGCATGTTGCCATACGTTAATGCTGGTTTGTTTGAGCCAGTGGATGACGTCTGGGCAGCCAACGGTCTAAATGATTCATTGTCTTCTGCTGCTGCCTCGATGACTATTGATGGTAAGAAGTGGGGCGTGCCTTATACATATTATAACTGGGGCGTTTATTACCGTAAGGACATCTTTGAGCAAAATAATATTGCAGTCCCAAGTGACTGGGCTGAATTCAAAGCAGCTGGAGAAACTCTTAAAGCAGCTGGCGTAACGCCAATTACTATCGATACTAAGTACTTGTGGACTGCAGCAGGAGTGTTTGACTACTTAAATCTACGGACCAATGGGTACGATTTCCATATGGCCTTGACTAAGGGAGAAATATCCTGGACTGATGACCGTGTGAAGGACACTATGGCTAACTGGAAAGAGCTGCTAGACGCGGATTTCTTCATCGAAAATCACGCTGCCTATTCTTGGCAGGAAGCTTTAGCACCTATGATACAAGGCAAGGCTGCTATGTACGTTATGGGTAACTTCGCTGTAGCACCTCTTCGCGATGCAGGTTTGACTGATGATCAATTAGGTTTCTTCCAGTTCCCTATGATCGATGCCAACGTACCTATGGCCGAAGAAGCACCTACTGATACTATGCATATTCCAGCCAACGCAAAGAACAAGGTAGATGCTAAGCGTTTCCTAGCTTACTTGGCACGTGCTGATGTTCAGTCTGAAATGAATGCTACCTTGGGTCAGCTGCCAATTAACAGTGGTTCCACTGTGTCTGACGACAAGTTCTTGCAAGCAGGCTACCAAATGTTGTCTTCTACTGAAGGTGGTATTGCACAGTTCTTTGACCGTGATGCGCCTGCAGAAATGGCTTCGGCTGGTATGGAGGGTTTCCAGGAGTTTATGGTTAAGCCTGAGCGCCTAGAAACTATTCTTAAGCGTATGGAAAAAGTACGTAGCCGCGTTTATAAGTAAATGAGGTGTGGCCAGTCCCTTTCTTTAAAGGGGCTGGTTGTTTCTATTGCAGTTGATGACTCGATCACAGTCGATGACTCTGTTACAGCTGAAGACTTTATTGCAGCTGAAGACTCTATTAAGGATAAGTCTATGAGAGACTATTGGCGTATTAATCAACAACGTCTAGTGCCTGTGTTGTTTCTGATGCCAGGGCTGCTGATGTTTGTAGTGTATGTCATTATTCCTATTTTCCAATCTGTTGATATAAGCTTCTACTCCTGGGACGGTTTGGGTGAGAAGGAATATGTAGGTATATCAAACTACGTTGAACTGATGGATGATGAGGCATTTTACACTTCTCTTAAAAACAACATTATTTGGTTAGTGTTGTATATGTTGGCCATACCTGCAGGCTTATTTGTAGCGCTATTTCTTAATCAAAATATAAGAGGGATTCGTATTTATAAATCCCTCTTCTTTTTTCCCTTTGTTATTTCTCAAGTCGTAGTTGGATTGGTTTTTTCTTGGTTTTATGACCCAAGCTATGGTTTATTTAACAAGATTTTGGCCTTTTTTGGTGCTGACCCTATTGCGGTGCTGGCCGATGAAGATTGGGTTACTTATGGCATTATTATCGCCGGACTTTGGCCCCAAACGGCCTACTGTATGATTTTATATCTAACGGGCTTAAATGCCGTAGATAGCGAGCAAATTGAAGCCGCCCGTTTAGACAATGCTAAGGGCTTGAAACTCCTGTGGTACATCATTTTGCCACAACTTCGCCCAGCCACTTTTATCGCCATGGTAGTCACTATTATTGGCGCATTACGTAGTTTTGATTTGGTTTCTATTATGACCAATGGTGGCCCTTGGGGTTCCAGTCGAGTGTTAGCTTTTTACATGTACGAGCAAGCATTTTCTGAATATGGTTTTCGCATGGGTTATGGCGCAGCTATTGCTGTGGTGCTGTTAGCAATCATGATGATTTATATCGCCGCCTTTCTATATAAAATGTATCGCGATGAGAGAGGCCATTAATATGTTTCCAAAACCCATTGAAAAATCAGCTCCTCCAGTACGCGTGTTATATAAGATAGCCCTGCCCATTGCGCTCATAATATGGCTGTTGCCCTTGTTAGCTGTTGCGCTAACTTCGCTGCGCTCCCAAGGTGATATATTGTCTGGCAACTACTGGGGCTGGCCTACGTCATTTAATATGTTGGAAAACTATACTGCTATATTTGAAAATACGCCTATTGGCCAGTATATTTTTAATTCCTTCAGAGTCACTATTCCTACAGTGATTGGCGCAGTTGGCTTGTCGTGTATGACAGGTTTTGCGTTGGCTGTGTACAAATTCAAGGGCAACCTGATATTGTTCTTTTTATTCGTTGCTGGCAATTTTGTGCCCTTTCAAATTCTTATGGTGCCGGTGCGAGATTTTACCGTGAGTTTGGGTATTTACAACACCATAAGCGGGCTGGCTTTGTTTCACATAGCCTTCCAAACTGGGTTTTGTACCTTGTTTATGCGTAACTTTATCAAGGCATTGCCGTTTGAGTTAATCGAGGCGGCACGAGTGGAAGGGGTCAGTGAAATACGTATCTTTTGGTACGTAGTATTACCACTCATGAAGCCTGCCATAGCAGCATTATCTGTGCTCATTTTCACCTTCATATGGAATGATTATTTTTGGGCTATGGTACTCACCCAAGGTGCAGACACACAACCAATAACGGCTGGTTTGAAGTCTCTTAATGGTCAATGGGTATCATCTTGGCATCTGGTTTCTGCAGGTTCTATTGTGGCAGCAATGCCGCCTGTGATCATGTTCTTCCTCATGCAGCGACACTTTATTGCAGGCCTTACTTTAGGTGCAGTGAAGTAATGCAAACCTGGCGTTTGGATGATAGTACGCAAACTATTGTGGTTGCTGCTGTAGATAGCGCCATGGCTTTTGTTGCTTATTGGGGAGCATTGCTGCCAGGTCATGAAAACCTCAATCAGCTAGTGGCAGCGCAGGTACGTGATGTTACTGGTGGGATGATGGATAAACACGCCCTAGTGTCTTTGTGTCCAGTTGAGGGTGATGCTTTTCCAGGCCAGCCAGCTTTGTTGGCGAGTGACGCTAAAGGTGTGGCGTTAATGCCCAACTTTGTATTACAAGACGTCCATTGCCAGCACCAGTTTCTGAAGCTTAGCTATACTGACGTCGACATAGGCTTAACTTACAGTGCAAGTATTAATATTGCCATAGAAGGAGTTTGGCAGCTAAGTGCTGATCTAAAGTGTGTGGACAAGATTCAAGTACATTGGTTAGCCGCCCCTGTATTACCCGCTGCTGATAAGTGTGAACGAATCTTAGAATTTGGTGGTAAATGGTGTGGTGAATTTAAACGCCATGAGCGAAGCTTTGGCCCCAGCGCCTTAGTGCGAGAGAATCGCACCGGCCGCACTGGCCACGAACACTTTCCAGGTTTAATAATGGCAGCTCAAGGAGCCAGCTATTGTCAGGGCGACGTATATGCTTGGCACTATGCTTGGTCTGGGGGTCATAAAATGGTGGCAGAACAGCTGCCTGATGGTCGTCGCCAAGTACAGTTTGGTCATGTGCCTCACTCTTATCGCGGTTTGGCACGAAACTTCTCCAGCGCCACTCAATACATTGCTTTTAGTGCTGGGGGTATCAATGGTGTGAGTGTGCCCTTACAAAAGTACGTGCGTGAACAGCTATTGCCTACCAAGCTAATGCAAAAGCCACGTCCTGTGCACTACAATTGCTGGGAAGCTATTTACTTTGATCACCAGGTTGAGCTACTAAAAGATTTGGCTCAACGCGCGGCAAGTCTTGGGGCTGAACGTTTTGTGTTGGACGATGGTTGGTTTGGTCAACGTGATGATGATACCAGTTCTTTGGGAGACTGGGATCTGGATGTAAGAAAATACCCCCAAGGTTTAGCGCCTTTAATTGAGCATGTGTGGTCTTTGGGTATGGGTTTCGGCCTGTGGTTTGAGCCAGAAATGGTCAACGAAGACTCTCAATTATATCGCACACATCCAGATTGGGTACTAGGTAGTGCAAAACAAAGCCGTGGAAGACAGCAACTAGTCTTAAATATAGCACTCACTGAAGTGCAGGCTTACCTGTATAAAAAAGTAAGCTTGTTACTAACTAATAATGCTATCGAATACATTAAATGGGATCATAATCGGGTACTTCCTTTTGCTGATGCAGCTCAAACTGAAGCTATTTATACCCTACTAGGGCGACTAAGTGTGGCCTTTCCTAAGGTGGAGATAGAATCCTGCAGCTCTGGTGGAGGTCGTATAGATTATGGCATTTTAAAGCACGCCCAAAGGGTGTGGCTGTCTGACAGTAATGACGCCCTAGAGCGCTTGCGTATTCAACACCAAGCGGCCACTTTTTTACCAGCCATTGTTACCGGTAGTCACGTAGGCCCCCGTCACTGTCATACCACTGGGCGCGTGCACAGCATGGCTTTTAGGGCATGGGTAGCAGCGCAGCGCCACATGGGTATGGAAATGGATCCGCGCGAATTAACTAC
>MDSY01011798.1_pt1 | contig 16109 bp, 13 predicted proteins | sample 811131 | NCBI WGS metagenome assembly MDSY01 (sample SAMN05326643, study PRJNA326480) | marine metagenome | isolation source: seawater | place: Atlantic Ocean: South West | collected 2010
CTAAACCCTAAACCCTAAACCCTAAACCCTAAACCCTAAAAAACCATAAACCCTAAAAAACCATAAACCCTAAAAAACCATAAACCCTAAACCCATGATGATGATGATGATGATGAAAAACATGCAATTTTTACATCCCTACGGAGAAAACGCAAACACGCCGTTCCTTCCCAAAACAACGCCAAGCGTCGTAAAGAGTCCCCAGACTCCGCAACAGAACCACCCTAAATAGCCCGCTATGGTTCGCCAACAAACAGCGGGAATCAACCCCGTAAGCGAGTCTTCATCAAACCCATCGCTTCGCTTTGACCCAAGCAAACACGCAAAGCACGCAATCAACGCCGCCGGCGCCGCGGCTTGCACGGCAACCTTCACCACCACGTGATTCGTTATGTCTGATTTTAACCTCGCCGCGGATCGCGTTTTTCCGCCGTCACCCTTTGCTACTTCACCAAACTTGAGCTCATACCACGTTATCAAAGCACTGTTCAAGTGTCCTTGCACCAGGATTGGCACGGAAAGTAATAAAAATCCCGCCGCGGTGAGTAGTACAACCGGGCGTAGAAATGATACCTGCTTCGTCACCGGCGAGAAAAAAGCAGCAGACGTGAGTAACGGCAACACGAACGCTACGTGCAAAACGATTCGATGCACGATACCCGCGCGGGTGATTTCCGTGCTCCACTTGGGTGGCATGGTGACTGACAAGTACGCCCGCGAAGCACGTACCGCGGGGGGAAACAACGCGCCCGCTAAAACTCCAGCGAACACCGAAAGCCCGAGCGCGATTTGCATTTTCGAAACCACGAACGAGCCGCCCTTGGTGGCGTAATCAGCGGCTGCGTCATCAACCAAACCCGGTACTCGATCAAAAGCCTTCCCCGCTTTCCGCTTGATGAACCCAAGCACCGCGGGCGCAAACTCCACGCTGGTGCGGTCGATTTCGAAATCCAACACGCGTTCGGGTACCAGGATTAGGATTAAAAAGCTCGCGATGAAGCCGACAACCGCGACGACCGCTGCGATTGCTTTCTCAACCGATGGCGTTCCTTTGTCCAGCTCCATCAACACGAGCGCTCGCGAAGCGCTTCCAATACCCACCACGCACAACATCGCGAGTAACGGGTTTTCAAACACAACCGGTTTCGAAGTGCTTGCCACCGGTTTTGATAGCATCGCCGCTCTCGCTTCCGCCGCGATCCAGTTTATTGTCACCACGATTGTGAAGAACACAAGGTGATCGAAGTGGCTCCAGAACGGACGCAACACCAAATTGGCCTTCGTCAGTTTTAAACTCGCGATGGAGTCTTCGTCATCGGTTTTAGCAATGGACTCAAGCGCATTGGCTTTTCGTCGTTTCTCTTTACGTCGAGCCGCGGCGTTTGTGGCTTGGACTCCAGCGAGCCGAGCCCTTGCTTTCTCGGATTCGGTCTCGGGCAATAGGTAGTACGTCAAGCCCATCAACAGCCGGGTAGTTTTGCCCACCGTCGCCAGGGTCACAACCAAGGTCAGAGCGGCGAATGGCAGGAGCGCGAAAAGCGCCGCCGCCTTCGCCTCGGTGTCCGAAGAGGAGATCATGACCAGTGCGCGGGCGCGAAGAAATTAGGTTTGGCGTGGGGCCCCAGTACTCTTCGGTCTGGTGCCGGTGCCGCCACGGGCGAGGGCGCCGTAGTCTGTCAAGGGCGCAGCGCTTTGGGTTGTGCGATGTGGATGAAGACTTGAAAAGTAAGCACGGGTGACGATTTTGATGACAAAGCAAAGCAATAAAACAACGACATGCCATGATGTCTTTTCCCCGCCGAGGAGCCACTCACTCCGTGCTGCGCGTAGACGTGCCTACAGGGCATCACTCCGTGTCTGCTTGTTAGACGAGCTCGAGGGAAGCGGGAAGTCATGACAACGGAAGATGCCGACGCCGAGGCGATGTCTACGGAGGATCTGATGGGGAAGCTGAAATCAGCATGCCTCGCGGGCGATGACGACAAATCGCGGTTGCATGCGAAGGCTTTGGTTCAGAGACAAGAGGGGCCGAATCCTGTGCTGGTCACAGCTGCGTGAAAGGGGAACGAGACAGTGGTACGGGCGCTGATCGAGGCTGGCGCGGACGTCGGCAAGGCGAGCGATTTCGGCCTGACGCCGGTGTACATCGCCGCTAAAAAGGGCTATGAGGCGGTAGTGAGACTCTTAATCGAAGCAGGCGCGGACGTGAACAAGGCGCATAATGACGGCAGGACACCACTGTATCAGGCCGCTGAAGAGGGTCACGATGCGGTGGCGAGGGTACTGGTCGAGGCGACGCGGATTTTCACAAGGCAAGGGATGACGGCTGGACGCCGCTGTTCATCGCCGCTGAGATGGGCCACGAGGTGGTGATACAAATTCTTGTCGATGCGGGCGCGGATGTCAACAAGGCGACGGATGACGGCCAAACGCCGCTGTATGTCGCTGCCGAAGGGTGTCACCACGCAATTGTTCAAGCACTCACAGAGGTGGGCGCCGAAGAGGCGGCGGAGAAGATCGCCCGCGCGCTCGTGGGTACGGAGGACGTCAACAAAGCGATCGAAAAAGGTTTCACGCCGATGTACAAGCCGCTGAAAAGGGCCGCGAAGCGGTGGTGCGTGTGCTGATCGAGGCGGGCGCGGACGTTAACAACGACTCGATGGATGGGAGGTCGCTGTCCATTGCTGTCGAAAACGGGTTCGACGCAATAGTACAGATGCTGACCGAGGCGGGCGCGGTCGCGGCTGAGCCCTACTCTAGCTCCGATCTAGATCGATCCAACTCTGATGATGGAGTGGTAGACTACGGATCCGGCCCCTAATGATGGTGCTGAACGCTGACAACGAGGCGGCGCACGACGGAACACGTCCAATTTTATAATGTAATCTTTCATAATAATAATCAACTATCTTCTCAACTGTATTTACCCTCCGACGTCTTCTGTCCTCACAACGGCTGCGGCCGCGATTGGACCACGAAGACGTTTTCCCCAACCACTGTTCCCTCGATATCCTGCGGCGAGCCGTACTCCGCCTCGAGCGCGGCGCCGATCGCCGCGAGTCGCGCACCGAGCACGTTCCGCGCCGCAGCATCAGCGCTCAGCGGCTGCGCGCTGTAATCCACCGTCTCCGCTCTGACACCTAGGTGCGCCGCCGTTGGTCTCAGCATCAGCGCCGTGCCTAAACTCGCAAACGCACCAATCTTCACCTCCCCTGTGCTTTGGCACACCTCCAATCTCCACGGCGAGCCTTGCGCGCCGGAGGCCAGGGTTTCCCCCAACCCGACCGCAATCTCGGCTTCCAGGGTGGGTGAGAGTGTCCCGGTTGTAGCGTCTGTAACAGCCGCAACCGCTGTGGTACTCCTGGTGTGTAGCACGAAGGATAACTCAGCTGGGGCCATCTCTTGCACGAAAACAGCCATCTTTGCTTGCTCCGGCTTGACCCCCGCGATGTGCCTGGCGAGCACCGCTCTGCGTGAGAACAGCGACGCCCATACTTCCTTCACCGCTAACCCGAGCTCCGCGGCAGAACTCGTGGCGACCCCGATTTCGGATTCGTACAAACCCGCGGCGGACATGCCGGCCAAGTCCTCGACGTTCGCGGAACTCCGCACACACACGCGCGTTTCCCCCGCGTTTGTAAACGCCGCCGCGATTTGCGCCGCGAGCTCAGGCGGAAACGTCACGCCTCGTATGAGTTCTCGTGCGGCAAGGCACGCGGCTTCTATGGCATCAACATCACCGTCCACGGCTGTTGTGCCAGTCAATGCAGCCGCTTTCTTCAGCTCCTCCCCCAGCCCCGCGGTTTCGCACACGGTTTCCATCACGCCGAAGGGGACGAACACGCCAGGCGGTGTTTTGAACAGGGAATCAGAGCGCGCGGCGATTAATTGCAAATCAGCGCACGTCGCGGCTTTACTGCCCGCGGTTTCAAGAGTCGCGCGGTCGAGGGGGTGGCACTCCAGCTTCGTGGTCAGTGTCGTGGGTGACGGCGTGGCTGGGGTTGCGGAGGCGGTTGTGTTGCTTTCGCTACTCTCGTCAACCACCGCGTCTGCCGCCGTCGCCAAACGAAGCGTCGCGCCGTCGGGAGTAACCTCAAGAATAACCTCTTGCCCGAGCAACGCCCTCGCGGCGGCGTGCGCCGCTGCGTCTTCGGTTGCCGCTAAAGGCGTCTTCTCCTGCCTGGCGCGAATCGCGAGGTGCGATAGGTGGGGGAGGTCTCTGGCCAACACGACGCCCTTGACGTGCGTACCCGCGGCTCTCACCTCTTCGTCGCCGTCCGCAGTCCACGCCAGGGCAACGACCGGCCCGGAAGTAGCAGGGTCACCCAGCGATCCCGGCTGCAGGGACTGGCACTCCACTAACTTACCTCTCGCGGTACCGCCCGACACGGCATCGTACCCCCCGGGACGTACCCCAGCCGCATCACTCGCGGCTCTCAGCATGGGCGCGATGTACCGCGAGATTTGAAACGGCACACCCGCTCGTACCAGCGCTTCAACGTGCGTTACGCCTAAGTGTTCCGGCAAGGAAAACGCCTGCGCGATGTCAACCGGCACGTCCCCGTACGCCTCGGACAACGCATCCGCATGCGACTCTACGATTCTGCGTACGCGTTGCAGGGTGGCTCTCATCCTCAACGCGGATTCCCGGTCGCCGATGCATGACCCGCCGGATTGCGCCAAAACCGCGGAGTCCCCGCACCACGTCTCAAGCTCCTTCGCCGCGGCTTCACACTCCGCGGGTTTCCACCCGGAAATCGCGACGTGGCGCAAGCCGTGCGCGGTGGCTTCCCCCGCGATTTGCCAAAAGTTTTGGTCGCCGCTTTGGAGCATCCCAACGAAGTACTGCGAGTCACCCTCGCCGTCCACGCCCGCGCCCGAGCACTGCAGCGCCCTGGCCATCACCACGAACGCCAGTTCCTCTAATGCGATTTCAGCGAGGCGGTATTCTTGACGTGTGGCTACCGATTCGTCAGGCGCGTCGTTCCTCATCCCAGTCTCAAGCGCGCTGCCGAAATGTTGTCGCACCGCGACGGACGCTCGCAACGCGCACATCACCGCCGCGCCTTCGCCGCCCAGGATGCCGTCGTGCCCCGCTTCGCCACTTTCAATCGCCCACATAGCGCCCTGTAACTCATCAATCTTACCCTGCGCGTCAGGCTCGAGGTTCGGCCTCAACGCGTCGATGCGCTCAAGCGCGGAGGAAGCGTTGAAGAACTTCTTCAGCTCTTTCGCGAATAAACAAAACTCGTTCACGAAGTCTTGATTGTACTGTCCCTCGTACGCATCCACCGTGAGGCGGCGCAACATCTGGTCCACGGAGATCAAATCTTCAGGCCCCGCGTTCCGATGGATTTTGTTCTGTAACGTGTGTTTGATTTCCAGTTTCAAGTCCTGGGGAATGTCGTTGCGATGGGCGATGTCTCTGATTCTGGTCATGGGCACGGAACAGGTGAACTCAGAGGAAAAACTGGGAAGCCACGGGTGTAAATGCCGCATCAGTTGTCGCTCCACCGAGCTCACGGGCGTGCCGTGTTTCCCGTAAAGCGGGTTCAAACCAGCGACTTGTTCCATGTTGATGAAAATGTCCCGGGAGACTTCAGCGGGGCGGTTCGGGCGGTGGTGGTGGCCATCCTCCGCGCACTCCAAGTGCCCCGCGGCGGTCCACCGCAGAAACGCGCTCGTCGCGGCGAGCTTCTCGGTTGAAATCGTCTGTCCCTGGCCGACCAACGTTTGAATCAGCTCCAGCTTTGTTAAATACGACGGGGCATCCCGTGAGCCCTCGATGATTACCTTCGTAGCGTCTGCGAGGTGCGGTCGAGAGCTCACGTAGTCCTCCGGCACCCTGTTCTTCACGACGTCCATCTGAAACGCCTCCGCTGATTCGTCCCGGTGCCGGATCCACTGCGGCTGCGAGCCTCGCCACGCGTCAGGCGAGTTCATCACCGGCGTCGCTTCGGGGGGAGGCCCGCTGTCGAAAACTTCCGGGATCTCTATGTGGTCGAAGGACGTTGGGAGAGGCGCTTGCGTTGCGGGCGCCGACGGTGTGGGCGAGGCGGCGGATGCCGCGACGGGCGTCAAAACAGTCCCATCCTCAGCCACGACGTCGACTTGCCCGCCGAGCACGCCAGTCACCGCGATTTGTACCCCGGTGGCGGGCAGCACTCTGTTCTCGCACTCTTCCCATTCATACGTACCGGGGTTGGGGGTCACCACGATTAGCTTGAACTCTTCGTTCGTGGACCCTGATTGAAGAATAGCAGCGCCCACCCACACATCGCCTTCGCTCCACGTGAGCCGCGCGGCTAAATCGGGGTTCCACGCGCCTAACGCGGCGTCGGATCCCACCACGGCGAGCGAGAACCCGAAGTCGAGGCTCGCCTGTACCGCGAACCCCACGGTGGTGGTGGCGGGGGTGGGTGTGGGGGACGGAGGAACGCCCACTGACTCGGATGATTCGGCGGGCACACTGCCATCAAAAGCACTTTTCACCGTTTGCGTGCGTTTGTGAGTTCGCGAACTGGAAGCGCGCCCGACGCTGACCCTTACGCCGAGCCCTGGGGCGACGCGAAACACCCCCGGCGATGACATGGTGTCACGCGCGATGGATTGTGTGTAAATAGCACGGCGACGCCGCGATGGGATAGCGAAACCCACGGCTTGATTTTAATTATCATTCAAAAAGTTGTTAACCCAGCAGGAGGCAAGGTGGAGTGGCTTGACGGTCTATTGACCGGTTATCACTATATAGGATATGACTCAAGAAACTTGGTCTAAATCGGAGGGACAAAGACGCAGCAAGAGGTGTTTCGTTTTGTCGGAATTCATTCGAGGGCGCGTCTGTCCTCGTGCCTTCCGGCACAGCGACGAAGACGTGTGCATCGCACGGGGTTTACGGAGCGTATTTGTATCTCGTGGGGCTTTGTCATTTCCAACGGCGACGCGTCGTGGCTGGACAGTTACACTACGAGGCTTTCGATTGACACGTGTGAACCGCGGCATCCCACACGACAACGAAAATGGGCGACCTCGCGGATGACATCAACGAAGTCTTCTCCCTACAATCAAGTGTGTTCAAAGCGATTGAAACGCTGGAGGAACGCATGGACCCTTCCCGGTGTGCCACCGATGTGTTACTTCCACCAGACGCGTTGAAAAACGCACAAGGCGTGGCGTTCCTGTGGACGTACAAGGTTGGTGTTTTTCTAAGCTTTTCCGCAGGCAATGGTGTGGTGCTTCGACGACGAAAAAGCGAGTCGAACGAAACGCAGTGGTCCCTGCCGGTCGCCGTGGCGATGGGAGGCGTGGGCGGTGGTTTCGATTTCGGAGCCGCGTGTTCGTCAACCATAGTCATTTTGAACTCGAAACAAGCCGTGGACCACTTCACAGGTCAGCACGTTAAATTAGCCCTGGACGCGCAGATTTGCGGAGGACCGGTGGGAAGGGCAGTGGAAGGCGCATTGAACGTCACGCCCACTCCCGCGATGAACGATTTGGACGCGCGGTCAATCACATCGTACGGAACCTCGGAAGGGCTGTTCGCAGGTGCGGGGGCGCACGCCACGTGGGTCACGGTCCAGGATTCGCAAAACACAGAGTACTACCGCCGGGAAATGAACGGGGGTGACATTCTGAGCACGTTCGGGCACGATGCCGGGGAGATGGGTAGACGACATGACGAGATTTTTAAGCTGCACGCGGCGCTTGACGCCGCGTCCAGGGGGGTGCTCGCCGCGGGAGGTGTCGTGGGTGGGGTGGATGTGGACCCGGATGATTTGCTGCTGGGCGACGGGGTCACTGCGATGGGGGTCACGGCGATCGGTGGGGCGGGGGTTGGCGTTTTAGGAGACGGCGTCGAGGTTGGTTCCGTCGACGTGTCGTTTCAAGCGCGGAGAAGCGAGTTTTCGCGGCAAGGGTTGGCGCAGGAGAGGGGGTCGCCGTTTTAGGGTAGTATAGAGGGAAGGGGAGGGTAGTTTGGGTAGTTTGGGTAGCTGAGACAGTAGGTTTAGAGTACAGAGTCAGAACGCACGGCACGGGCATAGATTATTAATACGCTTTTGTTTGACAAGTTTCGCTACGCGCGACTACTCGACTCTCCTCATTCTTACTCGAAAAAATAACTCTCCCCTTTCCCTGATCCTTTCGCTTACGGATACAAAGTCGGCGGCGTTTCAAAGGTTCCCGCGATTTGCTTGAACGTGTCCTTGACACTTTCGTACTTGTCCTCCGGGCACACGCATGTGAGGGTGAAGAATCGATTCACCCTCCCATTATAACCGATGCCCACGACCGAATAAAGGTGCTGGTAGAAGTCTTCCGTGGGCCGTTCCACCGTGTACTCTAATGTGTACTTCGCGTCCACGCTTTTCGCATCCAAAACATACGAGAACTGTTTCGGGCCTTCTTTCGGTTTGGGTTTGGTCATACCAGCCGCGACGCCGTACGCGAACTCGTCGGGTGACCCGAACGATCCCATCTTCGGGTAATCCGCGCCCACTGCGGTGGCCACGACATTGACGTTGATGTCGGGGGAGTCGGGGGGGTAGAACGCGACGACTCGGCGAGTGGAACGGGGGTCTGAGCTGGTTACGCCTTCCGCCTGCGTCCAACTCGCTGGGACGCTGAACGCATACTTGTCTTCCTCGTCCCTGTAGGTTGTGAAATTTGAGATCTCCTCGGCGAAAGCGGGGGCGGGGGTGGCTAGGTTGCTGGCTGGTGCAACCGTCGCAAGCGCTGCCGCAGCGAACAACCCTCTTCTGTTGATTCCGGAGGACTCGGATGCACCGTCATCGCGTGTCACTCCGGTCGGTTCACTCAACGAAGCACGAGTGATCGTCGACGTCACCTTTCGCGATTGCACATTTCGCGAGGTCGAAGTGGGGACGCGCGTGTGAGCTGCGGTGGACACGCAGAACGCCATCGTGGTGTGTTGCACAACCCGTAGGATGTGAACGGGAGGTGAGTGCACTACGTGTGGGAGCGCAGGCGAGCGACGGCGGGTGCGCGTCGTTGTGGGAGTGCGAAGAGATTCGGGTAACAAAAGATACAACTGTCGCCTGGAGAAGATATTCGGAGATCCCCAACCGTCGTGTTGAAAGGCAAAGACGGTTTCAACCAAATTCGAGTTGAAACCGAAGGTTCTGTGGCTTTTCATCGGTCGAAGCTTTTAAGTTTTCTGTTTTGGTTTTTTTCCTTGGATTGGTGGTTACACGGACGAGGCATCCTTCACTGGGCACAACGACACGGCGCGGAGGTGGCGCGAGCGCGAAGTTCGCGTTCGGTCCTACGATGTTGTCGCGTATACATACGGCGACGCGTGGCGATACGAAGTCAACTCGGTCGTTTCCGAGTGATGAGCGCACACCTATGCTGTTGTCCAAGGCGCGTGAAAAGCTGATGAGATTCTCGGACACCGCCGATGGGAGGGACCCTGATGGACACTCCACACGCCTAACGACGAGATGGCGCACCGTGGTCGGTGTTCTCGGTGCGATCAGCGTCGTGGGCGCAGTGTGCGGTGTTATCGCCGCGCCTCCAGGTTCCAACCCGTGGCTTACGTCTCGCACGAGCGACGAACATCTGAAAAACGAAGAACCTTCTAACAAAGTGTGGGCGTCGAACAACGTGTGGCGCCCTCAGCACCGTCACCACAACGCGCGCGCCAGGGCGTACGCCGAGGAAACCAAAGCGTTCCAAAAAGTCGAAGCGGACGTTGGTAGCACGGTCGCGGAGGTCTTCGCGCCGTACCCGGATGCGGAACCTTGGCGTGATTCGAAGGCTGGAGCGCACGCGCAAAGGGCGGAGGTGTCCGCTACGGATGAGGTGTGGGCTCAAAGGTTCAGGGAAGCCGCAAAGTTACTCGGCGTGCCACAAACTGAGGTGGACGGCGCAATTCCGGCTGACGCAAACGAGAAGAGTTTCTCAAAGTGGGCCAACATCAAGGCGTGGAGTTTTGCTCGATACGAACCGAGTTGGACGGGGGCGTACAGGACAAACGGCCCCCCAATAGGCGGCGCTCAAATAAACTACTACTCCATCTACAAAAGCGCGAACAACAACATCAGGCACAGCCTTGATGTGATGAGCGATGAGGAGGCGGAGGCGTTGTCAGTAGCAGCGGGCAAAGCAGCTGCTGCGGCTGCTAAATTCGCCGCGAGTTTATCGGGCGAACATCCCAGCGTTTCCCAGTTCGGCCGGAGGGAAGATGAAACCGCCAACACGGGAGAGATGTATCGCTGCAAGTTCACATACCTACGCGATCCGTTAGCTCGATTCGTCTCCGCGTACGCCGAGTTTGAGTACCGCGTATCCCCCGAGTTCGTCAAGAATTTCCCGGACGAGTGCGCGCAGGGCGACTGGATAACGAACACGTTCGATTTGATGAGCAGTGTTGACAGGGATATGATCGCGGGTCTGTCTGGAGAGAACACAATGAATTTAGACGAACTCGGAACGACGTTCACGTTTACGGAGTCTGATAGCGAGTGGCCGCCGCCTCCTGGAACAAATGCGAGGGCGAAGTTGTTGTTGAGGTTGTTAGCTTCGCTTCGGTGGGTCGACACGGACTCGCAAGTTTGGAAAACCCTGAACCCGGACAATGACCCGAACCCGGTTAAAGGCGAGTACAACTGTTTAGTCGCGTTTCACCATTTCTTCCCGCAGTCGAACAACTTCGTTGCGACGAGTCCGTCGTCTGTTTCGCCAACGAGCAAGAAACAGCAAGTCCCGTTGAACTTTGTTGGTAAACTAGAACGGTTTGACGATGACTGGAGTCAATTAGCCAACACGTGCCGAGTGCAAACGGCGGAGGCATTGAAATACGACCCGCTTCCCAACGGGGGGGGACACAAAGAAACAAGCGGGAGTATTTTCGAGGATGCGATGCGCAATTTGTTACAATCGGATGACGACGCTATGGTATCGTTCTGCCTTCTTTTCCTGGACGATTTCACGTGGGGGGGGTACGAGCTTCCCGAGGCGTGCGCTAAGAGCGAGGCTGTGCAAAAACTGACCACGGAGTACGAGAAAGGTCCGGTGACGGAAGCAGAGGTGACAGCGGAGGAGGGTGAATCGGAAGCGGTGACGCAGTCGCTGTCTGAAGTTCTGCACGCGCAACAAGAGGAGGAGGAGGAGGAGGAGGAAGATAGTGAGGAGTTTCACATCTGATCTAGCATAGCACCGAAGAGCGAGACTATTAATATTATTACGTCTGAAGAAAAACAAACTTATCGCGTCCTAAACGACTCCACGAAGTTCTCTTCCGTTCCCCAATTGGTCGGTAAGGGTTTGTTGGTTAACATTGATTGATTTGTAGCGGCGAGGCGAGCGGCATTCAACCCAGTAGAAATAGCACCTTGCATGCACGGGTTGCATTCAACGTTAACCGCTTCACCCGCAAAGAATAACGTATCATTGTATTCTCCTTTTTGGAGCTCCAATCGTGCGCCTGCTGCAAATACACTAGGGTGCGTATACGCCCCACCCACGCTACTCACTTCCGACCAAGGATAAATTAAAGAATCCACGAAACGAGATCGTGACGGTTTCGTTTCTCCAGTCGTACTGGACTCGCCGCCGAACATGCCATCGAGCTGGTCAAGGGCTTTTTCAATAATTTCTTGTTTCTTGGAAGGCGACTCAGCGCTCGCTTTGGCAATCTCCTTCGCCTTTTCGCCGCACGCAAAAATCGTCACGACGTGCTTCCCAATTGGTTTGCTGTTCTTGAAAACATTCTCAATATTCTTGTTAGTCTCCTCCGTCCCGTACTCAAGCATCCACAGCTCGGGAAAATAAGAGTCGCAGCACACGATGTTCCACACGTCTTTTGGCCAAAACTTTTCATCAAAGGAAAGCAAAATCTTCACCGCATCGGACATTTGGATCTTTTCAATTGCTGTTACTTTTTCATGGCTCAAATTCGGCTCAAATGTTATGGATGTGTTCATATGGGGGCTCCAGTGTTTAATTTTCTGCGCCGAAATAGGCGTCGCCACAATCACGGCTGACGCGCGAATTGAGGTTACTTGATTTTTAGCATCCGAGGCGTCTGATGATGCGTCTCTCACCGTCACCCGCACGCCACCGGGCTTACCGTCGCTACCCGCATCCGACTCTTCCCAAACAACCCGCTCTACCACGTGATTCACCCGAACATCCACCCCCTTCCCCAACGCTTCCACGAAATCCCCAAGCGTCCGTCCGTCACTTAACAGAATATACTCCTCGCCGTGCCGCCAACAATTCTGCTCGATCGACGTTTCCCTCATCCCCATTGTGGACAAACTGCACCCAAAGTCGTTCGCGTACACGCTCTCCGCGAGGTTTATGATTTTCTGGTTAGCCTTGACTCTATTTGTGAGCCACTCCAGTGCAGTACAATCCACCTCAGCAGTTGCACGGTCCTCCAAGGCGTCTATGACGACTTGGTCGGAGTCTTTTTCGGTTTCGGTTTTATCTTCGTCACCCGCCAAGACCCACGGCGTATCCGGTAACTCCGCTAACAGCCTGTGCGTTTCTTCGATGTCGGGATGTTGTTCCGCGGTGTTCGCGTCCACTAACCCATGCAATGCACGTAGCGGGTTTTCAGCCGTTTCAGCCGTTTCATTATCGGTACCATCACTCTCAAAGTAATACCGGTCCGGCCACTCCAGCGTTTTAATCGGCCACTTCAGTTTTTCGAATATTTCCACGACACAATTATTTTCCCCTCCGTGCACGAATTCGGCGCCGAGTTGTACGGGCCAGGGGGCGAAGCCGTGAAGTTGTTTCACGCGGCCGCCTGGAGATGACGACGCGTCTAGCACGATGACTGCGGAAGGGTGGGCAGAGTGGGAACGGTGTATGGGGAGTTAGTCACGTAAGAGGGCAGCACTCGAGGTCATGGAACAATCGAAGCATCGTTTCGGCGGCGGTGTCCGAAACATAAAACGAAAGATGTGATTATGGGTAGGGATTAAACCTGGCCCTAAACCTTACCTTTCGCGCCTAACTGTCGCAGCGCTCTCGCCGCTGTTAAACCCGCGAGGCCGGCGCCGATCACCACGTACTCCGCCTCCTCGTCCGCCATTGCAGGTGCGGAAGGAACTGCGGGGTGTGAGCTTTTCTCATTTCTTTCGGGTTTTCGGGACGAGTGCTTTTGGTTTTTCGGGAGAGCTCAGAAAACCGAAGCAGCGCCCTCTCAACCCCACTCGTCCCCACTCGTCCCAGCACACCCTTCTCACAAAATGTTACGCACCTCGCTGCGAGCTCCGCGCGGGTCGCTACGGTGGCTCGTTCCTGTGCAAGTGAGTGACCTAGGCGGTGCGTCGTTTGCATCCGATCGCAATCGAGAGATGGTACACCACCAATCGATTCGTCACGTTAACTTCGGGGGCGGCATAAAAGGAATGGAAGGCTACCTGAAACAGGAAAAGTTACGCGAGAAGGTTGAGCAGATGCAAGATGCGCGGGCGAAAGCGGAGCGGTACGCTGCGGAGAAGGAGATGAAGAAAGACTCGAGTTCAGACCAACCTCACCCGCCTCCTTGGGAAGCCCCGCCGCCGCCGATGGGGGTACAGGCCATGGCGGAGGCGAGAATAACAGAAGCCCTTTCCGCCGGTGTCTTCGACGACCTCGCAGGGAAAGGCAAGCCGCTGACCCGTGATAGCTCAACGGAAACCCCCTGGCAAGTAGACGCTGGGCAAGCCGCTTTGAATCGCGTTTTGAAAGTCGCTGGTTATAAACCTAAATCGGTGGGGGCGATGGAGCGACTTAAACTCACGGCGGAGGTGCTGGGGAAAGTTTTGGGACGGAAAATTAACGACGGCGTCGATGTGCAATCGGCACTTCTCGATAAAGACCTAAATACCGCGTACGACGACAAAGCAAACGCAGTCAAACAGTACAACCACTCCCTGATCGTGGACCAGGAGCAGTACGGAAGCGGGTGGCCGTTAGTGCCCGCGAAAATAGGGACGCTTGAGGAACACGTGAGAGACGCAATGAAGTGATTGTTTTAATTTCACGAAATTCTTTCTTTGACCTGAAACGAAATCGTACATCTCACTCGGGACCGCGCGTCATGGGCATCGCGTCCCGGTGTCGCCGGTGCTGCGCCGCGATCGAGACGATTGGCGATGGTTTCCTTCGACACGTCGGTCCGTGTTACGTGATGTTGGGTTGTGGGTTAGTCTCCATGGTAGCTTACTCGCTGCTTTACATCGTGTTGCCGCTGACGAAGGATCTTCACACGTGGTTTGGGTTAGGCACGTTCATTGCCGTCGCCTTCGTGTTCTTCAACATTGGGTTTAATTACTTGATGAGCGTGAGGGTGGCCCCGGGAAGTCCCACGACAAGGGAGGTGCAAGTTTTGTGCGCTGAAGCGGGTGCCGCGGTACGTTATCCCGTTGGTGAACTGCGTCTCCCCGAATTTTCCAATCACACATCCCCTGACCGTGTTTCCATCCCCACCCCTACCCGACCTCCAGGTACGAAGGTGGTGCCAGACCTGCCAGTGCCCGAAGCCAGACCTAACGCATCACTGTTCCATATGCAAGAAGTGCGTGCTGAAAATGGACCATCATTGTCCCTGGATCCACAACTGCGTCGGGCACAGGAACTACCGGTATTTTTTTAACTTTCTCATGTGGTTATGGCTAGGGTGCATAACTACTGTTGTGCACACAGGGAGCGTCGCGGTGGGAGGGAAAGGTTTGAGCTTGTTTGGGCTGGCAGTGGTCGGAGGAGGCGGGGATATGGGATTGCATTCCGTTCCCGATCGATTGGGAAGTAACGGAGTGAATGCCCGTGCGGGTATCACGACAGATACCCAAATGCACACTCGCAGCTTCACTACCGACGAACGGAGTACTGCTATATTTTCGTGTCTCCTAGCTGTGTCTGTTTTCCTCGCGATGTGCGGCCTCTGGGGATGGCACGTGTACCTCGTGTTGACGGCGCAGACGTCCATCGACTACCACTACTTTTCGGAAAAGAGGAAGGAGTTTAAGAAGCGAGGCGAGGTTTATGTAAACCCTCACGATATGGGGATGAAACGAAACTGGCAAAACGTGTTTGACGAGAAGGGGCGGTACTGGTGGATACTGTGGGCGATGCCGCGGGTGAAGCCGCACCGGGGGACGGGCGTGCCGATTTGCGTAGAGGGGTAGAGTGATTTTTAGTAACGTTTATTCTTTTTCTGGGTTATGCATCACTCGTGTTTCACTGGCCGCAGGTGAGCTTTCGATGAGTTGAAGTTGCAAAATTTCGGTGAAGCCGAGGAAACCAGTTGTTGTTGTCAGTACTCTTCACAACGCGCTGCACGATGTGGGCGTCGTGCAGCGATCGTGCCTTCGTGACGGTCGGCTTGCCGACGCCGCGACCTGGCCGACCGCGGGTGGTCAAGTGGTGTTCGGCAAAGCCGGCTGTACGGTTTCGCGTCGGTGCGCGTCGCATCGGAGGCTTAAAAACAGTTCGTCACGCCTTCCCCGACTCACAAAACGATGAAATCAACGACGGGACAACCGCGTTCACCACCGTGTCATCCCAAAACCCCCCAGTAAGTGGAGGTCCAATGATTACCCCAACCGAGGCAGCTGAGAGCAGAAATAGCGCGTGTACTAGTGATGACGAACCGACTTCCTCGTCCATCTCAGAACGAAGAGCGCAATGGAATGTTTGGTGGATAGATGCACTGGACAACAAAAACCTGGTGGCGTTAAAACTAATAGAACGGATGCCCTTCGCGTCGACGGAGATGATCATAAGCAGCATGCGCATGATGCACGACCCGCTGGTGTTCGAGTACGTAGTAGGTTTGCTAGTCAAGAACAGAACTAACGAATTAGAGACCGTGGAACACGTCGGCGGGGTAACCGCGGCGGGCTGGGCGGCGAAGAAAGGCAACGCCAAGGCGCTTGAGATTTTACTGAGCAACGGCGCGGACGCGAATGCATCCGACGCAACAGGCGCCACACCTTTGCTACACGCCGTGGTGGTGGACTCGAAAATAGCGTGTCGAGTGTTGCTTCATCACGGGGCGCATCCGGACGGGGTGCGTGGCGCGGATGGACCGGGTGAAGGTTCTTTGGAGGAAGCGGCTTCTACTTCAAAAAAATGTAAAAAAAAAAAAA
>MDSY01026196.1_pt1 | contig 16102 bp, 15 predicted proteins | sample 811131 | NCBI WGS metagenome assembly MDSY01 (sample SAMN05326643, study PRJNA326480) | marine metagenome | isolation source: seawater | place: Atlantic Ocean: South West | collected 2010
AAAAGATATATCAATTGTTTCTAAAACTTCTGGCACAACTAGAGATATAATTGAGACTAAAATTAATTTATCTAATATTCCGGTTATATTTTCTGATTCTGCTGGTTTAAAAAATAAACCAAAAAACAATATAGAAAAACTGGGAATTTTAAAAGTAAAAAAAAGGATGAAAAATTCCAACATAAAATTGTTAGTTTTAGACGTAACTAAAAATTTTGAAGAAAATTTAATAAAATTAATTTGTAATAAAACTATAATAATTTTAAATAAAATAGATTTAATAAAAAAACAAAATATAATAAGTAAAATCAATTATTTAAAAAAAAAAAATTTTATAAATATTTATTCTGTATCAGCAAAAAAAGGAATTGGAATTAACTCTTTATTAAAAAATTTAGAAAATTATATTAAAGATAGATATAAAAAGGTTTTTTTTGGTGATCCAGTATTAACTAAATCTAGACATAGATTTGCTTTAAAAAAATGTCTCAATAATTTGAAAAAATTAAATACTAATAAAGATCCCGAATTAAATGCTGAAGATCTTAGATTGGCTCTTAATTTGCTTGGAAATATTACCGGTAAATATGATATTGAAAAGATGTTAGATATTGTTTTTAAAGATTTTTGTATTGGAAAATGATTTTGTTAATTAGAAAAAATTTTATGTATTTTATAATTACTTTGTTATTTATTTTTTTAACAAATAAATCATATTCAGAATACATATTTAATCTTATAGGAACTTGGGAAGGAATAAATAAAAGTTATTCAGTTGAAAAAGGTTATAGAACATGGGAAAAAAAAATTACAATTTTTGAACAAAAAGAGAGATTATTTAAAGGTTATTTTAAATATGCGGATGGAGAAAAAAATTTTTTAGGCACTATAAGATCTAATAATAGAAATTTTTATTGGGTCTCACCTGAAAGCAAAGGGTACATACATGGTGAAATTTTAAATAATAATACTATAGAAGTTTGTTATACTGAATCATATAAAGGGGCTGCTATAGGATGTTCAATTCTAAAAAAAATAAGAAAATAAAGAAAAAATCTATAGTTTCACGTGAAACCTATAAAGTTATAGTAGTAGGAGGTGGCCATGCAGGGTGTGAAGCAGCAGCAGCATCATCAAGAATCGGTTGTTCAACATTATTAATTACAAATAATAAAAAAAAAATAGGTGAAATGTCCTGTAATCCTTCTATTGGAGGTTTAGGAAAAGGGCATTTAGTTAGAGAAATTGATGCATTAGATGGGATTATAGCTAAAGCTATAGATATGTCAGGAATACAGTTCAGAATGCTCAATGCTTCAAAGGGACCTGCTGTTAGAGGTTTAAGAGCGCAAGCAGATAGAAAATTATATAAAATGGCCATTAATAAACTTCTGAAGAAAGAGAAAAATTTAAAAATATTAGAAGAAGAAGTCGTTGATTTAAAAATTAAAAATAAATCTATTAAAGGTGTGATTTTATCTAAAAATAAAATAGTTTCATGTGAAACAATTGTTCTTACAACAGGAACTTTTTTGAATGGTTTAATTCACATAGGAAATAAAAAAATACCTGCTGGAAGGGTCGGAGAAAAAGCAACTTATGGTTTGTCCAAAACATTTAAAAAATATAATTTTAAATTAGGGAGAATGAAAACTGGTACTCCACCAAGAATTCTTAGTAAATCTATAAATTTTAAAAAACTTCAAAGACAAGATAGTGATAAAAAAATAATACCTTTTTCATTTATGAATAAAAATATTAAAGTAAAACAAATTCCATGTTTTATTACTTATACTAATAAAAAAACTCATAAAATTATTGAAAAAAATATAGTAAAATCAGCTATTTATTCAGGACAAATACAAAGTACAGGACCACGATATTGCCCATCAATAGAAGATAAAATCGTAAAATTCAAAGATAAAACGAGACATCATATATTTTTGGAACCAGAAGGGTTAAATTCTAATATTATATATCCAAATGGAATTTCTACATCTATGCCAGAAAATATACAAAAGAACTTCGTAAAATCAATTGATGGGTTAGAAAATTCAAAAATTTTGCAATATGGGTATGCTATAGAATATGATTATGTTGATCCTTTACAATTATCAAACACTTTGGAGACAAATAAAATCAAAAATTTATATTTGGCTGGTCAAATAAATGGAACAACTGGTTATGAGGAAGCTGCTGCTCAGGGCTTAATAGCTGGTATAAATGCTTCATTAAAGGTTTTAAAAAAAGGTGAATTTGTTTTATCTAGATCCGAAGCTTATATTGGAGTTTTAATTGATGATTTAGTTAATAAAGGAGTAACTGAACCATATAGAATGTTTACCAGCAGAGCAGAATATAGATTATTACTACGTTCAGATAATGCTGATTTAAGATTAACTTCTAAAGGAATTTCTATAGGTTGTATTGCTAAAAATAGAAAGATAGAATTTAATAAAAAAAAGCATTTATTGGATAAAATTGACAAAAAATACCAAAAAAAGTCATTTTCACCTAATGAATTGGATAAATATGGTATAAAAATTAATTTTGATGGCAAAAAACGAAGTATTTTTGATCTTTTAGTTTTTAAAGATATTAATAGAAAAAAATTAGAAACTATATGGCCTGAGATAAAAAAAATTCCAAATAATATTTTTGAAGAATTAGAAACAAAATCTGTTTATAAAGGATATGTAGAAAGACAATTACAAGATATAAAAGATCTTAAAAAAGATGAAGAAGTTAAAATACCAAAAAATTTAAATTATAATAAAGTTCCTAATTTGACTGCTGAGGTCTTAGAAAAGTTGAATTATATAAAGCCAAAGAATTTAGGAGAAGTAACTAGAATTTCAGGAGTTACACCAGCAGCTGTTATTAATATTCTTCGATTTGTAAATAAAAAAAAAAAAAGCTTTTTAAAAAAAAATAAGTGGGTTATTTAACTTTTAATGAATTTCAAATAAAAACTGGAATTAATAGTGAAATATTAAAGAAACTTAAAATATATTTGAAATTAATTAAAATTTATCAAAAAAAATTTAATATTATTAGTAATAAATCATTTGATTCTATTTGGGAAAGACATTTTTTAGATTCATATCAAATTATAAAATTAATTGGAAATAAAAAAAAAATATTGGATATAGGAAGTGGAGCAGGTTTTCCAGCAATTGTGTGTGCTATTTGTACCCAAAACAATTTTCATCTAATTGAAGCTAACAAAAAAAAGTGTTTATTTTTAAATAAAGTAAAAAAAATAATAAATATAAAAAATATTTCTATAAAAAATTCGCGTATAGAAAATTTCGAAATAAATAGAAATTATGATTACATTGTAGCTAGAGCAGTTAGTTCACTTGATAAATTAATAAAATATACTCACAAATTTTATAAAAAAAATATGAGTTGTATTTTTATGAAAGGCAAAACAGCTGAAAATGAAGTTAAAATTGCGAAAAAAAAATTTATATTTGATGTTAAATATGTAAATAGTATTACTGATAGTGAGTCAAAAATTTTAGTTATAAAAAATATTAAAAAAAAATAATTTTTATTTAAATTAATACAATTATAATAATTATTAATGTCTAAATTGAAAAAATCAAAAGTAATAGCAATAGCAAATCAAAAAGGTGGAGTAGGAAAAACTACAACAGCTATTAATCTTGCCACTGCTTTAGTTTCCGAAAAAAAGAAAGTATTATTAATTGATTTAGATCCACAAGGAAATGCGTCTACAGGTGTTGGATTTAATCAAAGTAAAGATAGAAATGATGTTTATGATGTATTACATGATTCTTCAAAAATATTAGAAGCAATTTATGAAACTGATATTCCTAAATTAAAATTAGTTCCATCTACATTAGATTTATCAGGAGCTGAAGTTGAAATTGCAAGACAAGAAAAAAGGGAAGTTAGATTAAAAGAAGCTATAGAAAAAATTAAAAATAAATTTGATTATATTTTAATTGATTGTCCCCCAGCTTTAGGAATACTTACAGTTAATGCTTTCACAGCAGCTAATTCTATAATTGTACCAATGCAATGTGAATTTTATTCTTTAGAAGGGTTGAGTCATTTGGTACATACCATTAACAGAGTTAAAAAAACTTTTAATCCAGATTTGAGTATTCAAGGTTTAGTTTTAACTATGGTAGATAAAAGAAATTCTCTGACAGAGCAGGTACAAACAGATATTAAAGGTTTTTTTGGAAAAAAAGTTTATAAAACTTTGATACCTAGAAATGTGCGTGTTTCAGAAGCTCCAAGTTTTGGAAAACCAGTTTTAATTTATGATTCAAAATGTAAAGGTTCAAAAGCATATTTAGGTTTAGCTAAAGAATTTTTAAAACAAGAAAAAAAAGCAGTTAATCAATAATTATTTATTTATGAAAAAAAAAAAAAGATTGGGAAGAGGGCTTTCAGCACTTTTAAATACTGATACTGATGATTTAGATTTAAAAGAAGAAATAAAACAAGATAATAATATTTCAATAAATAAAATTAATTTTAGTAAATTTCAAGCAAGGAAGAAATTCGATCAAGAAAAATTAAAAGAATTAGCACAATCTATTGAAAATACTGGATTAATTCAACCTATAATAGTAAGAAAAGTTAACAAAAATTTTGAATTAGTTGCTGGAGAAAGAAGACTAAGAGCTTGTAAATTAATCGGAATGGAAAAAATATCAGCTGTTATAACTGATTGTGATGATAAAAAATCATTTGAATCTGGTTTAATTGAAAATTTACAAAGAGAAGATTTAACTGCTATAGAAGAAGCGGAAGGATATAATCAATTAATAAAAGAATTTAATTATACACAAGATCAATTAGCTTCTATTGTTTCAAAAAGTCGAAGTCATGTTGCAAATTTGCTTAGATTATTATCTTTACCAAAAGAAATTAAAAAATTTATCTTAGATGGAAAATTATCTTTAGGACACGCAAGATGTTTAGTTGGATATGTTGGTGCTTTAGAATTAGCAAAACGTATTGTAAAGGAAGATTTGTCAGTTAGATATGTAGAAAGTTTATTTCATAAAAATGATTTAGAAAAAAAAATAAAAAATATAAATGAAAAAGATATTAAAGAAAAAGATGCTGATACTATTATTCTTGAGAAAGAATTGAGTTTAAAGTTAGGTGTAAAATTAACAATTAATGATAAAAATAATAAGGGTAATATAAAAATAGAATATAGAAATTTAGATCAAAGAGAAAATATTTTAAAGAAACTTACTAATTCATAATTAATTATATTTCACAGAAGCTATATTTCTTAAAGTTCTCCAACATAGTGTTTTTGATATTTTAGAATTTATTTTACATAACTCTTCTGTTTCTAAAATTCTTTCTATTGCTTTAGAACAAAGAGTAGTTTTCCATTTTGTAACTTGTGTTTTAAATTGATTTATTTTTAGAAAAAAAATCGGTGGTTTTAATTGACTACAAGATTCATTAATATTCATGCCTGAATCAATTTTTTCATTCACAAATAAAATTTTTTGGAAGTGTTTATTAACAGATCTAAGTAATGCAATAGGATTAATTCCTTCTAAATATAATTGATTAATTATTTTATCTAATTTAATAACATTACCATCACATAAAGTATAATTTAAATCATCAAACCCATATTCTTCATTTTGACTAAGACATTTTAAAATATTTTCTACTTTTATTTCTTTTTTATCTTTTAAATATAATATTATTTTTTCAATTTCATTTTTAACAATATGTCTTTCATTTCCTAAATGTTTTGAAATTAATTGAATAATATTTTTGTTAATTGAAATGTTTTCATTTTTAAAGGTTTTTTCAATTAAATCTTCGATATCTCTTTCAGTATCAAAATAACAAGCTAAAATTCCAAGGTTTTTTTCTTTTTCAAAAAATTTTCTTAATTTAGATCTAGGAGTTAATTCTCCAGCTTCAAAAATTATTAAATTATTTGAGTTTTCTAATACAATATTATTTATTAATTCTACTAAATTATCTTTTGTATTTATAACTGATATAATTTTTTTTTCAGCTGTAAGAGAAAATGTATTAAACTCATTACTTAATTTTTCTGGGTTTAAAATTAATTCATCATTTTCAAATTTTATTATTTCTGTTTGATCATTTTTAAAAGCATCTATTATTATTTCACTTTTTTCTCTAACTAATCCTTTATTTTGACCATAGATTAAATAGCCAGCAAATTTTTTTTTATCAACTAAACTTTTTAATTCGTATGTTTTTATTTTCATAATTAATCTAGAATTCCAATGTCATATTCCAAAGTAAAGTATGATCTGCAGATTCATTAGTTAAACCAATAAGTGGCCCAATAAAAAAATCATATTCCATTTCTTCATTTATACGAAATGTTTTTTTAAATCCAGGACCAATTTGGTGTTTTTGTCTACCTGGTGAATTAAAATTATCTAATTGGCCTAGATTGTGAACACCGCCAAAACCTATTTTTATTCCTTTATAAATTGGTTTCTTGAACATAGAAAGATATGATATTTTTAAAGAAGTACTTCCTTCTGCCTTACTTCCAAATTCATTTTCAAATACAAAATTTAATATATTTCTTGCACCTAAAAAGTCTCTTTCAAGGAGCAGTTTATATTCAATTTCATTAGCTTCACCTTTTTCTCTATACCAATTAAACGAAAAATATAAAGCGGCAGCCCATGTCTCAGTTTCAATTAATTCATACACATTTTGAAATTCTGTTTTATACCAACGAAAATTATTTTCATATTTGTCACGCATAAAGAATTCTATTTCAGATTGCCATCTATCAGTCCATGCATACTCTCCTTCTGCAACGTGAATATGGCCTTTATTTTTATTACTTCGATTATCATAATCAAAGTGCCCCCTCCATGAAATTTCTTTATCTCCTTTATGAACTCTAGCTCCATAAATTTTATGGTGAGCAACTATAGGTTTTATAATAAAAAATAGGATAATAAATAAAGAAGTAAATTTCATAATTATATAAGCAAAATAAATTATTTTAACAAAACGACAACTAATTTTTTTTTAATTTTTAGTTAAGAAAAGGACAATGGGGCATGTGGATTTCGGCGACATGCTCCAGCGCCGAGTCTTAAATAGGAAGGCTTAAGAATCTTTTTTTTTATTAATAATCATAGGTTATGCCAAAATATGCTTGTAATGGCGCACCAGGTCTTGGACCTAAAGGTAAAAAAGTTTCAATATGTTTTGCATTAAACACATTATGAACTCCAAAGTCATATTTTATATTATTTCTTAGTTTATAACTTCCTTTAAAATCCCATATCCAACGTGCTGGGACTTTACCAATTCTTGTATCATTAGCTTTAACACTAACATTTTCACCAGATGACCATTGAGAACTTCTCCAATTACCAACTATACCGAAACTCGCAGGTCCATTTATAACATCTGTTCCTATTGTAACTTGATAATTTGATATATAAGGAAGATCATTTCCTTTTTTAGAATTTCCAAAAATTGTATCACCATCAGATTTTTTAGCATCGTTTTGAAATTCAGAATCTGTATATGTGAATGCTAATGTCCAAGGATTGTTAAATGACCAACCTTGATTAAAACCGAGATCATAACTTGCAGATAGTTCCATACCCATTGATTCAACTTCACCTGCATTTTGTGTTACTGCACTTCCTGCTCCAGTATTACTTGAAACAATTAAATCTTCGAAATCTGTATGAAAAAGGGCAATTTTGCTATTGAAGCCTTTATCTGTATTTTTATAACGAAGCCCTAATTCTTTTGCAAAACTCGTTTCAGGATCCATATTTTCAGTATCACCATCTGCTGTTGCAAAAATATCTGCTCCTTTAGGAAAAGATGAACCATGGTGAACACTACCAAAAAAAGCAAGATTATTACTTTGTTTATAATTAAAACCAATTCCTCCAGAATATCCTTCAATATCTTGAGTAAGTAATCCACTTGTTCCAGATCTTACTCTTTTAGCGTCTACTTTTTCATATCTGAAACCAGGTGTAACTGTTAAATTATTATGTTGAATAGCATCTTGTACGTAAAAAGCTCTACCCCAAGTTTTATATTCTTTTTGTGATTGAGCTTCTTTTTCAGTACTTGAAGTTAAATACATTCTACTATCAACTAAATTATAATAATCATAAAACGATGCATCATAATAAGAATCATAATGCCAACGTGTACCATATGTAAGTGTGTGCTCTAAATTTGTACCACCAAAATCAGTATCAAATCCACTAACTGCTTTTACCTCAACTCCTCTCATACGATAGGCTCTATTATTATGTTTACTTTCAACTGTTATTCCACTAGCTCCACCAGTATCAATAAGATTTAGTTCTGTATTTGTATCTGCTGTATGAAATTTTGTTCCTCCATCTGTGTCATTAAGTGTTGTGCTATATTCAGCAGCTTTTGCCCAATCACGTCTGAATTTAGATGCATATGCTGTTGTTGTTACTTTTGTGTCATAAAATTTTGGAATTTCTACATTATATTTAAGATGACCACCTATTCTTTCTGTCCAAATTCTATCCATTTGTGTATATCCATAAGCTTTCCACGGATCACCATTATTAAGATCATCTTTAGAAGCACCACCATATCCTAAATCTGCAATCATTCTTATATGTTGTGCTTTTAATTCAAAACTTTGCTCTAAAGAAGTATTTGGTTTATAACTTAATTTAACCATAGGCTCGTATTTATGAAAACCTGATTGACCTTTATCTATTTTTTTCCAATTTCTAAAACCTCCGTCTCCTCTTCCATAAATTTCTAATAAAGCTCCAAATTCACCTATGTTTGTATTAAAAGTATCACCATAATATCCATGAGTTCTAACATTACCCCATTGTAAATTTTCAGGTCCTCCGGTACCTCTAGATCCTAATACTCCAAAATAATTTCCATAAGTAGTTTTTAAAAAAGCTCTTCTTTTTGTGGGAATTGGTGTTGTTAAATAATTTAGAACTCCACCAGTAGTTCTTGGTCCGTAAAGTACTTGACTAGATCCCATTAAAACTTCTATTCCACTTTTATTACCTGTCGTTGGATTAAAATATGCTGAAAAATCTGTGTATGGTGCAGGTTGAGATAAAACACCATCTTCCATAATTGTTATTTTTTGACTTCTACCAGGATCCACTCCTCTTAAACTAATATTAGGAAAAATTCCATAACCATTTTCTGATCTTGTATAAACTCCTGGAATTTGTTTTAGTACTTGATCGATGCTATCATAATTGTTTGATTGTATACTATCTGATCCAATATAAGTTCCTGATCCACTTAATGAATCTGCTTCTTCTGCTCCACCAGTAACTGTGACAGCTGGTGCATAAACATCTGCAGCATTAGAATTAGAAAATAATAATAGACTGATACAAGTAGATAAAAGTATTTTTTTATTCATTTTAAACCTATAAAAAAAATGTTTACAATCATACAAATGAGAACCATTCTCAAATTCGTTAATAAGAATAATAATCATTCTCATTATATATGTCAACATTTTACTTCTTTTTTTTTCTTTTTTTTTTAGTTAAAATACTTTATATGAAGTCAATTTTTACAAAATTTTTAGTATTTTTCTTTATTTTAGGAATTAATGGCTCTTTTAGTTCATTTTATGCTAATAATTTAAATAAAAATTCAATTACATACAATTATTTATGTAAATCTAACGATAATTCAGATTCTCATCAAAAATCGCTTAAAAAAAGTTGTTATTTTTGTACTTTAGAAAACGAAAATAATAATGATGGGTGTTCCTATTCAACTATTGATACAGCAAATATATTTTTTGATATTAAAAATATTTTATATTACAAAAATTTTTATTATTCATTTCAAATTAATTATCAAAAAAATCGTTCTCCTCCCATTTTATCTTAATTAAAATTTTTTTTTCTACTTATTATTAATTCAGATATAGGAGGTCTGAACATGAAGATATTAATATTCTATTTATTTTTATTATTTCCATTAGGTGCTTTAGCAAATGCAATTGGCATTGTAGGAAAACCTGATAGTCATGCACCTATAGGAGTAATGGGTGATCATTTACATAAAAAAAATGACTTAATGTTTTCATATCGCTATATGAGAATGGAAATGTCAGGTTTGGCTGATGCATCTCATGATATATCAAGAGATAATGCAGTATCAAGTACAGGATCTTATAAATTTATGAATGCTCCAATTAAAATGCATACAAATATGCAAATGTTTGGAGCTATGTATGGAATAAATAATAATTTAACAGGGATGATTATGATTCCGTATTTAAATAAAAAAATGCAAGTTCGTCAAAGAGCTGGAGATTTAAAACGTTTTACAGTTGCCTCGCGTGGTTTTGGAGATGTTAAATTAACCGGACTTGTATCATTAAATAAAACATTAAATTCTAGTTGGTTATTAAATTTTGGTTTGAGTTTACCAACTGGTGAAATTAATGTTAAAGATATTATGGTTATGATGAACGGAACACATTCTCATTCAACACTTGGATATGGAATGCAATTAGGATCTGGAACGTATGATCCTATCTTAAAAATTTTATATAATAAAAAATGGGATAAATTTTCTTTAGGATGGCAGGCATCTGGTGTTTGGCGTTTTTATCAAAATAAGTATGATTATCATTTAGGTGATGAATATGAAGGGACTTTTTTTTCTGCTTTTGTTATTAATGATTTAATATCTTTATCAGGTCGTATAAAAGGTAGTTGGAAACGTAAAATTTCTGGAGCACATGCACATCACACTAATATGTTAATGAGTCCTGCTTTTTCTAAAGATCAAGGACATAGAAAAATAAATTTATTAGGAGGTGTTAATTTTATTATTCCTAAAGGTAGTTTAAAAGGACATCGCTTGGCAATTGAATATAGTAATCCGATTTATCAGTATTACGATGGATTACAAATGAAATCAGATTGGAATGTAACTTTAGGTTGGCAATATGCTTTTAATTTTAAAGACTTATTTTAATAATTTTTTTGGTCTTTCACCAAATATTGCGGTTCCAACTCTAATATGCGTTGCACCAAAAGAAATTGCTTTTTCATAATCTTCGCTCATTCCCATACTTAAATAGGGAAGTTTATACTTTATTTTTTTTTCTTTTAGATATTTAAAATGACTTGAAGGATCTTCATTGTAGGGAGGTATACACATCAAGCCTTTAATATTTAGTTTTAAATCTTCTACGCAATATTTAAAAAAATTATCAGCTTCATTTGGTAAAACGCCAGATTTTTGAGACTCTTTACCAGTATTTATTTGTATCATATAAGAAATTTTTTTTTGTAAATTATCTTCTTCTTTCTTTAAAGCATTAGCAATTTTTTCTCTATCTATTGTTTGAATGACATCAAAGATAGAAAGCGCATCTTTTACTTTATTACTTTGAAGAGGTCCAACAAGATGTAATTCAATATTTTTATAATTTAATTTTAATTGTGGCCATTTATTTATTGTTTCTTGGACTTGGTTTTCTCCATATATTTTATGACCAAAATCTAAAGCAGCAATAATTCTTTCTAATGGTTGTTTTTTAGATATTGCAATTATTTGTAAGTTTTTTTTATATAAATTAATTTTATTTTTGATTAAGCTAATATTTTTTAAAACTTTTTGATTTTCCATTTTTTTATTACAATTATTATAAATGCAATATATTAATTCACATATAAAAATAAATAAGCTTTTAAATTATTCTAAAAAAATAACTTTAAAAAAAAGTTATTTACCTAAAATTATAATTATTTTTGATGAAAGTTTTTTTAATAAAAAGGTTTTTTTTAAGTTAAAGATTCCTGAAAAGTCTGCTTTTTTATTTAGATCTTATAAAATAAAAGAAAGAAAAAAAATTGCTAAACAATTATTAAAGTTTTGTAAAATAAGGAAATTAAAACTCATAATTGCATCAGATATTAAACTTGCAGAGGAAATAAATGCTGACGGAGTTCATTTTTCTGAATATATGATAAAAAAAAAAACTATTAATTGGAAAGAAATAAAAAATTTAAGATTAAAAAAAAATTGGATTATTACTACATCTGCTCATAGTAAAAGAATTTTAAATAAAATGAAAAATTATGAAATAGATGCAGTATTATTATCTCCTATTTTTTCTACTAAAAGTCATCCTAATAAAAAAAGTTTAGGACTAAACAAATTCTTAAGCATGATTAAAGATTTTGAATTACCAGTTTATGCATTAGGTGGAATAAATATAAAAAATGTAAAATTTTTAGATGAAACTGATATTATAGGTTATGCATTTCAAAGAGGTATATAATGAAAAAATTATTAATTAATTTAACTATAGTTTTATTAATTTCTAGCTGCAGTAAATTAAATTTTTTTGGTTTTGGAGAAAAAAAAAATAAATTTGAAGAATTAAAAATTAATGAATTTTTATGGATTGCATCAAATGATATGCTTGAATCTTATCCTAATAAACAAAATAATCTTAAAGAAGGATATATTTCTACTGATTGGATTATTTTAGAAGAAAAACCAAACATTAAATTTAAAATATTAATTTATATTTTAGGTTCAGATTTAATTGAAGAAAATGTTGAAATTCTTTTTGATAGGCAATCATTAAAAAATGGCGTATGGATTGAGGAAGAAGTGAGTGAATTATTTAAAAAAAGGTTACAAAAAAATATAATTTCTAATGCAAAAAAATTGAAATTAAAAAAAGATGGAAAAATATAATTTTAAAAAGATTGAAAAAAAATGGCAAAAAGAATGGGAATCAAAAAAAATTTTCGAAACAAGTTCAAAGAAAAATAAAAAAAAATATTATGTTTTAGAAATGTTTCCGTATCCATCCGGTAAATTACATATGGGACATGTAAGAAATTATACTCTTGGAGATGTAATTGCTAGATATAAATATAGTAATGGTTTTAATGTATTACATCCTATGGGTTGGGATTCTTTTGGATTACCTGCTGAAAATGCTGCTCGAGAAAATAATATTCATCCTAAAGATTGGACTCTTAAAAATATAGAAACTATGAAAAATCAATTAAAGAAAATGGGATTTTCATATGATTGGAATAGAGAAATTTCTACATCTGATAAAGATTATTTTTTACATGAACAAAAAATATTTTTAGAATTTTATAAAAAAGGTCTTGTTTATAAAAAATCAACTTATGTAAATTGGGATCCTGAGGAGAAAACAGTGTTAGCTAATGAACAAGTTATTGAAGGCAAAGGATGGCGTTCTGGAGCTATTGTTGAAAAAAAATTAATGTCACAATGGTTTTTAAAAATTACTGATTATGCTGAAGAATTAGAAAAATCATTAAAAGATTTAAAATTTTGGCCAGAACAAGTTAAAACAATGCAAAAAAATTGGATTGGTAAATCTAAAGGTTTAAAAATTAAATTTGATTTAAATAATAGTGAAGATAAAACTATTGAAGTTTTTACAACAAGACCCGATACTTTATTCGGTGCATCATTTATTGCATTATCTCCTGAGCATCAAATTTGTGCAAAATATGCAAAAAAAGATAAGGAAGTAAAAAATTTTATAGAAATTTGTTTGAAAGATTTAAATTTACAAGAAAAAGATTTTGAAAAAATTGAAAAAATTGGTTTTAAACTACCTTTTACTGCAGTTCATCCAATTTTAAAAACTCAAATACCTGTATATATTGCTAATTTTATTATTATGGAATATGGAAGCGGCGCAGTATTTGGGTGTCCAGCACACGATCAAAGGGATTTTGAATTTGCAAAAAAATATGATTTAAATATAAAGAAAGTAATTAAATCACCAAAAGAAATTTCTTTAAATAAAGCTTATACTGGAGATGGAATTCTTATTAATTCAGATTTTTTAAATGGATTAACTATTGAAGATGCAAAAGAAAAAATTTCTAAATTTTTAATAAATAAGAAAAAAGCAAAATCAGAAACAATTTATAGATTAAAAGATTGGGGAATATCGAGACAAAGATATTGGGGATGTCCAATTCCAGTTATATATTATGAAGATGGTAAAATGTCATTATTGTCTAAAAAAGATTTACCAGTAACTTTACCAGATGATATTGATTTCTCTAAAACTATCAATCCTTTACAACAGCATCCTAGTTGGAAATATACTAAATGTTCTAAAAGTGGAAAAAATGCTATTCGTGAAACAGAAACTTTTGATACCTTTTTTGAATCTTCATGGTATTTCGCTAGATTTTGTTCTCCAAAATCAAAAGATATTATTGATCAAAATGATTCTAAATATTGGCTACCAGTTGATCAATATATAGGTGGAATAGAACATGCCATTCTTCATCTTTTGTATTCTAGATTTTTTTCAAGAGCACTTTTTGATTGTGATTTAATAAACATAAAAGAACCATTTAAAAATTTGTTAACACAAGGAATGGTATGTCATAAAACATTTAAGGATGAAAATGGTGAATGGATAAGTCCAGATCAATATGAAAATAAAAAAAATAAAGATAAAATTTTAATAGGTAAAAGTGAAAAAATGAGTAAATCAAAAAAAAATGTAGTAGATCCAGATCTAATATTAAATAAATTCGGAGCTGATACAGCAAGACTTTTTGTGTTATCTGATAGTCCGCCAGAAAAAGATTTAGAATGGACTGATACAGGTATTAAAGGAACATATAAATATTTAAATAAACTTTGGGAATTAGTTTTTAATAATGAAATAATTTTTTTAAAAAAAGAAAAAAAAATTGAAAGCTTTAAAGAACAAAAAGAAATATTAACATTAATGAATAAAACTATTGATTTGGTTACATCAGATTATGAAAATTTTAGATTTAATAGAGCAATAGCAAGAATAAGAGAATTTACAAATGTGATATTTGATAACGAAGAAAAATTAAAAAAAAATCCAGAATTATTTAAAAATTTAATAGAAAATGTTGTAAAAATTCTTGGGCCAATGACTCCACATTTTACGGAAGAAATATGGAAATATTTAGGAAATAAAAATTTTTTAGTAGAAAGTAAATGGCCAATAGCTGATAAAAAATTTTTAAAAGTTGATAAAATAATATTAGCAATTCAAGTTAATGGTAAATTAAAAGATACAATAGAATTATTATCTGATACAAGTACTAAAGAAATTGAAAAAAAAGTTTTATCTTTACCAAAAATAATTACGATATTAAATAAAAAAAAACCAAAAAAAATAATTATAGTTAAAAATAAAATTGCAAATATAGTGATATAAATGAAAAAATTTAAAATTTTTTTTATATTAATAATATTTTCATTATTTTCAAATTGTGGGTATGAGCCTGTTTTTTCAAAAAATACTGAAGTTAATGATCAATTACTATCAATATCAGTAATTAATATTAAAGATAGATCTGGCCAAATATTAAGAAATTCTTTATTAGATAAAATAAATCCAGAAGACAAAAGAGTAATCACAAAATATCAATTGGAAATTAAGTTAAATGAAAGTAAAACAGAACTAGCATATAGACAAGATATGTCAGCAACAAGATCAGATTTAGAAATTATAGCTAAATATTCTTTAAAAAATTTAAAGGAGGGCAATGTTGTTTTAAAAGGAGAGTCTAAATCAATTTCAAGTTTTGATGTGGTAGAGTCTGTTTATGCAACATTAGTTGCAGAAAAAGATGCAAGAGAAAAAAGTTTGAAAATTTTAAGTGATGAAATATTTATAGAATTATCTCTTTTTTTTAGAAAAAATTGATTTTTTTTATATGATTTGAATTTTTTTTGGTGAATATTTTAATAATTTAATCATATTTTCTTTTTTAATACTGATACAGCCTTTAGTTGAATTATAATTTTTCTTATTTAAGTGTAAAAAAATTGCACTTCCTTTATTTTTTATAACTGGATTATAATTATAGCCAATAACAATTAAAATATCGTATAAACTATCATTTCTCCATAATTTTTCACTAATATTAATATTATTTGTTTGAAAAATTTTATTATAATTTGAATCTTTTGGATCATCGCAACAAACATGATTTTTTTTTATATTGATAATTTTTAGATTTGTTTTGGGTTTACTTATTCTATCACTTCGATA
>MDSY01135626.1_pt1 | contig 16099 bp, 10 predicted proteins | sample 811131 | NCBI WGS metagenome assembly MDSY01 (sample SAMN05326643, study PRJNA326480) | marine metagenome | isolation source: seawater | place: Atlantic Ocean: South West | collected 2010
CGCCCCCCGGCGCCCACCGGACGCTCCACCCTGAACGACGTCAGCGATGACGATTCCGACGAGGAACCCGCGTTGGAACAAAAAAGACGCGACAGCGATCAAACAGATGACCCTCCCGTCCCCCCGTCCTCCGATGAAACGCACCAGCCCGAAACCTGGGAAGAGTTCTGGCACAACTCGTGTCAACGAAACGCACGAAGGGCGGAGGAGGCTGGGGGCGATCCCTCGTCCCTAGCCTCCGCGAAAGCCCTGCCAAAGGGACGCCACGGTTTGCCGTTATCAAAGGGAGTGCCTGTGACAGAAAGTAATGAACAAGTCATACATTGTTTCGGGTACGAGCAACCCACTACGAACCAGTTGGAGTGCGCGCAGTGCCTTGAGATTTTCAAAAGGCGTTCGGAGAAGGTCGCGTTCGATACGTTCGAGCGCGCGTTCTTCTGCTCGCACTTGTGTTACCAAGGGTGTTATCATGAACATAAAAGCAGACACGACAAATCACGATCGGCGCCGACAGAGCTCGATGGAAGAGAGCACGAGTTCGAGCCTGCCGAGGGCAACGGCGCGCTGTGGGACGCCAAAGCACTCAAAAGACACATCTTCACGGAAACGTGCCCGGCGGCGTTCTAGGGGGGAAGAGAGGGAGATACTAGTAGTAGTGAGAGTACTATTTGTGCTTCACATTACAATACATAAAGTAGTGCTAGTAAAAATACTACTAATAATACAACCTCGTTTACCTCATTTCTATTCCGGGCTGAGCAATGGTCCTTCGTCGTTTATGCTTGGGACATGAGGGTCACTACCTGGTGGACTGGTTGAATCGCCGTAGGAAACGATTCCCGTATCGTTCGGTGAGTCGTTCGAAACATCTCGGTCGTCTCCGAAGTTGCTCGGCGCAGGCGGCGCATTCGGCATCGGCGATTCGCCGGTCGCGCCTCTACTGCTCAGCGGCACGCCTTTCCGCGCCAGGTAATCTGCGGTGGCGTTGTGCTTGTACGTGAGGGCTAGGTCTAATGCAGTGCGCCCATGTGTATCAACAGCGCTCACATCACCCCCAAGTTGTAACAAACGCTTGCACACGTTCGTCATCCCCGACATCGCGGCGCTCATCAGTAGCGTAAAGTTATTTTCGTTTGTTTTATCCACCGCGTTCAAGCCGACGTCGCCGCCTCTGATCATTTGCTCCAAAACATCACCGCGTCCCATCCGCGCGGCCCTGAACGCTTCAAACACGATCTCAGACGCTCTGTCTGCGAAGGTATCTGCAAGGTTCGTGGCTAACGGCGCACGCGCGGGTCGGATCGATTGTTTTCTTGAGTGGCGCGGGGACGAGCGCGGCGAATCGTTTCCACTCACACCCTCTGGAAGTTCCTTCGTTCGCCCCGTGGACAACGCTCCCGCGGCGGCTAAATCCACGAGCTCATCTCGGCTCATGAGCTCTAACCCAAGATTCATGCCTAGGGTTTCGAGAAAGTTAACCAAACTCTGTTTGCTCATAGATGCACATCGTTTGCGAGCTTCTGACTCATCAAGCGCGTTGCTGTTTGTTTTGCGAGGAGACCCGCGTTGCGAGCCGCCGCGGGAGGTACTCAGGTTTCCAGTACTCACATTTCGTGAGGTACTGAGGGAACTGCTTCCAGAGTTTCTGTATCTATTCGAGCTATCCAGCTCTCTTAAGGCAGATAACACAGCCCCCGCGTTCCCCCCGAACTCGACTAAAAGCTCGTACAGCGTCTGCACTGGAAATAATAAACTGGGAACTCTGTCTGCGAGCTTTTTGAACTCGTGGAAGTTAAAGGAAGGACCGTCTGTTGAAGACGCGTTTGAATTATTGTCGTGCTCATCCATCGCGATGCGTAGTGTTGATGCCATTTTCGCCGTGTTGCCCTTCATGGTTTTGTGCACCACTTCTACGAGTTCCGCTTCGGTGACGAGGCCGTCGCCGTCGAGGTCATACAACTCGAACGCAAACTCCAGGCGCGCTTCTTTCTCAGTCAACGTCTTTGCCGTGGTTGTCGCGCTTCGGGGGGTTCTTACTCGAACTCTATTCTTGACGTTGGCCAACAATTGAAAAAGCTCCTCCAGCGTGTGTCTCGGGAACAAGCTGTACAGCCGATTGGTCAACACGCTTTGCGGAACACGAACCAGTCCCAAAATAACATCGTGCGAAACGAATCCGGTGCCGCCGCCGAACAAACTCGCCAAAGCGCGGACAGATTCGGGGGAAGGTGTAACACCCCCCAAAACAGGCTTTAACACTCGTGCCAGTGCCTTGGACTGGTCCCTCGCCAACGCGCGCTCGGGGGTCCTGCGGGGAGAAGAGGTGGGCAGATTGTGATCAGTACGGAATCACGGGATGCAATTGAGATGTCATGAGATGTCGGACGGTCGGGGCTTGAGGGGCACTTACTTGGCGACTGAGTTACATCCACCCATGGCAACCCTAAACCGTAACCCCCGGACGCGCAGCAGCCGCGCCCTCCTGACCGGGTGTGACTCGACGGCGCCCTCGAGACTGACCGGGGACGACCGTCAATCGTTGATGTCGTTTCGTTGCCAAAACTGAAGTGACTGATGTTCAACCGAAAATGTCATCAGATCTGCGATTGCGTCGCACGCACCAGGGCGTGGCATGGCGGAGGACGCTGATTTCATCCCCTCCGCTTCCTTCGCCGGCGCGAGGGTTGGGTATTTCTTCAAACGGGGCGCTAAAGGCTTGGGGTACTACAAGGACGGCGGCGTTGGTAAATCGAGTTTGACCGAGTCGTCGTTTAGTGCGACGACCGATGTGGACGATGACAACGACGGACCCGCGCTTACCACTGACCTGTTCGACTGGTACAGACGTCGTTTGCTACAAAGCATCGGGGCGCGGAGAGACCCGTTAGTGGACACACAGGATGTCACCGTGCGAGTCCTGTCCCTGTGGCCGCACGGCGTGGTGGGGGTAGTTGGGGACGATGGAGACGAGAAACAGTCTGGAGATGAGAATCAATCTAAGAATCAATCTAAGAATCAATCGAGCACGATTGACGACTCAAAACAGAGTATCGCGATTCGATGCGACGTGGGTGTTTCCGTGGAGTGGCGGGCTGTAGTGACGCTCGGTGATTCTGATTCGGTTCTCGGGTCCGTCACGGGGCGGATAAAAATTCAAAGCGCGTTGCTCGGTTCGAGCGGGACAGTGAAAGTTTCGAAGCCGGAGCTTTTACTCGGGGGGGATAAATCGCAAGTCGAGGCGGAACGCGACGCGAAGCGGGAGAAGCAGCGATTAGACCAAAGAAAAGAAATGGAAGCGGAAGCACTCGATAACAATCCGGAACTAGCGGATAAGATGCGAGTATTATCGACTGAAGAACACGAAACGCACCCTGAATACCAGCCCATGGTGTTCGCCGACGGCGTAAACTTGGACTCCAAGGTTCGCGAGGCGATGCGCGATGTCGGCGTGCGGCGCGTGACGCAACGGTTCGCGCAGGTAGTCGCGGAGTGCATTGAACACTTATCAGGAGGCGAGGTTGGGGAGGTGGATGTCGACGCGAGTTGGGATGCCATTCGAGGCGGTGGTGACGTCTCAACACTAACGACTACTGAAGAAACCACTGAGGATTCTTCAGCCGTGACTCGTTTACAAGCGACTCGAGACAGTGACTTACCGGCCTCCACCTTGGCGATGCTTCGCCCCAAGACTCTGGACACGGTGTTAGAGGCGCTGCGGGGTTGTCATGGACCCACTGGAGGTGAGTCCACTGTATCACTAGCACGCCAGGAGGTGAGACCGACCCATTTCACGTCCGAGTTTCTACCCGCCCTGGAGCGGTGCAAATCGAGCGACGCCCCGAAGGTGCTTGACCTTTCGTTTTGCGGATTGAAAGACGCCGAGGCGCAACGGCTGGTTTCCGTGTTAGCGTCAGGGGTGGCGCCTGGTTTGACAGAATTAAAACTAACCGGGAACGAGGAATTGACTGTAGTAACAGATGCGATGCTGAAAGGCCTGGCGATGATGCGCAAGGGGGTGAAGGTGGTCCGGTGAGGCGTGTAAGTATAGGACAAGTTGAGTCAACGCTCAGCGTTAGATAGTAGTACACACAGGTTTGAATATTAAAGTCAAACCTTACTATATTCACACCCCCTCTACCTACACGATATCATACTTGTTCTCCAGGCAGTTCGTTATCCGCCCGATGCAGCACGCGCCTGACAGGGGGTACTGCGAGACGCTGATAAAGTCATCGGTGTACGTCGATTCTATTTTCCCGTGGCTCATCGCGCCGATCGTAAACACAACGCTGACCTCATCCTGCAGGTCATTGACGTACGTTTTCATGTCTTTGATTTCAGGCGCTGAGAACGAAAAGCCCACCCGTCTCGCACCAGCGGGGAAGTACTTCGTCACAGGGCCTTTGACCACCTTGAACAGCTTCTCCGGACCGTTCGATGCCCTGATTGATAATTTTTGTAAAAGTTGCACCATCAATCCGCAGAATCTCTTAAACGTTCGGGGAATCCGCGTGTGCGGCGATATCCGGAACAACACGTTCTTCTGCGTGTGCACGAATATCGCTTTCACCCTGCCTGCTTTGTTTAACGGGGAATCAAGAATCGCCAAGAGCTCCTGGTGCACGATATCAGGGCGGAAGTTCGCCGGGTCCTTTCCATGGCGGCGAAGGAAATTCGCGTGATCGTCGCAGTTCAAGATTTGGTAGCCCTTGCCAACCTTCGCGGTCTCCAGCGTGGCCTTCTCCAACACGAAGATGAAGCCCTCCTCGGGGGTACCTTCCAGGTCCTCGTCGGGGTCGGGGGCCTCCATCGCGACGGACGCGTGAGGTGGAGTGAAGACGGGAATTCGTCGGCGGAGCGAAAAAGTCACAGCCGCCGACACCCTCAAAATCGCGGAAAATCCAAGAGACAGTTGTCAGCACGTGAAAGCCTTGCAGAGACGCCCCCTCGGTCCACTTCGTCCTGGCGTACGCGCGCTTGCGAAGTCTCCGGTGGCGATGGCGCCCGCGCAGGTGCTCGGCGCGGCGTGCTCGTCGTTCGTCGCCCCCGCGGGAAGCTCCTTCAAAGGCCGCGCGCGAACGACGAAGCGCGTTGGCTGTGTTCATCGAAGTGTGCCTCGCCCACGTCGGCACGTTGGTTCTCGTTCCCTCCGCATATACGCCGCCGGTGCGTTCACCAAGCTTATTGAGATCCCCTTCACAAGAGGCATCGCCAAGGCAGTGATGGTCCCTGCTCGGCGGTTCATGGACGGCTCTAACAACGACGAAGAGGTGCTGTACAGCACGTCCGTGAGGGTAGGTGATGGAATCGAGATTGCAAATGAGAGCGCGAAACTGCAACCGCTAAGCGGGTACGACGTCGGCGAAGTGCCGTTCGTGATGCAAGCCGTGTGTTACTACCCAGAAACGCTGGATGTGGAGGTCTTGGAACAGTCCCTACGAGACACATTAATTAAATACCCACTGCTCTGTGGGCGGCTGGATTTGAGTAACCCAGACGCGGGGAAGAAAGGCGTGCGATTGACAAACCAAGGGTGTCCTTTGAGAGTCGTGAGTTCTAATTTAGAATTCGCAAACCTCCCGCAGGACTACGCGGACGAGTCGAGGAAATTCCTGGACTACGAACCCTGGATCGACATTATGTTAGGCGGTGCGCCTGTTTTCACCGCGAAAGTGGCGCAACTCAAGAATGGAGGTTCAGCACTAGGCGTGTGCATGTCGCACGCCGTGAGCGACGGGCAGGGATTTATCGAATTCCTAGTCGCGTGGAGCGCGAACGCACGAGGCGAGGAACATCCGTTGGGGGATCCCGTTTTCGACAGAAACTTACTACCTTCCCCTCCTGCATTAAGCAAAGAACAGATGATTGACATGCTCGCATCAGAGGGGTTTGAATCCAAAAATCCCACTGCGATGCTTGTCAAAGCCATCGTGGCTGGGAGAGTACTGGTTCCGGATTTTCTTCGGTTCCCGCCGGGCAATCGATTGATGGTGCCGGTGCCAAAGGATAATTTACAAAAAATTATAGAAGCAGCGGGCTCGGGCGTATCGCAAAACGAAGCTCTCTCCGCGCACGTCTGGCTCACTTTGTCTGAGTTATTAGGGAATGATTTTCTGCCACTAGGCTTCGAGCTCGAGCACGTCACCGTTGTGACCGCGCGCGGGGGTAAAAAAGGACTTCCAGACATGTACTTTGGCAACGCGAGTATTGGAGTTTGCACCGGTCGGCTGAAAATAGGAGACCCGGAGTTGAACTCCGTTAAAAGCGTCAGGGACGCCATACGACCAGGAATCGTAAGAGCGCTGATGCGCCGAGGGAAGTTCCTGATGCTCACGGAAGCCACGTTCCAAGCCGGCGTCTCCGCGTTCGACTTCGACATCAACAAGTTCATGCAGGGCAACATGGTGTGGTGCAACAACTTGACTGATATTTACTTGAAGCTTTACGAGTTGGATTTTGGGACGGGTTCGCCAACCTTGGCCCTTCCGCCGGAGCTGAACGACATCGTGCAGATCCAGTGTTCGCGGCCTTCCGGTTCAAAACCAGCGGGGGAAAACGGCGTGGAAATGTTCCTCAACCTTCCCCCGAAAGTCATGGAGAAGCTCAGGACGGAAGATGCGGTGCGGAAACTAGCGGGGTTCGAAGTAAGGTAGTATAGTTATGTAGGCATGGTGTCAACGAAAACCGAAAACTGTAAAAGAACTTTCGTGACAAAGGTCTCACTGGTAATCAGGGCAACCGTTTGCTATCGCCCAGTTTACCAACTCGAGATGACCCCCAGCTTTCGCCTTTGTGAGCGTATCCTCATCCCACGGACAGCCCTTTGCGTGCGCCCACTGCAGCACCTCGAGGTGCCCGCCCAAAGCTGCGTCCTCACACGTGTACTCGTTCCACGGTGTGTCGTTCTCGCGCAACAACTTCAACTCTTCGAGCTGTCCACTCCTCGCCGCTGCCTGACAAAGGAGTTCTTGACGCAACAGAAGACCTTGCCGTTGCAGGCGCTGCAATGCTCTGAAACATCCAAGCTGTACGGCGGCATCCTCATCAAACTCCTCAAATCGCAGCCCCGTTTCCGCCATCGTGTCGCGCATCGCACTGCTCACCGCTGGGAGCCGTGCGAGATCTGCGGGATCGTCAAAGTACTCAGATCTGAAAATGTGCTCCACCACTAGGTGGTTAGGGAGGCCGGGGAAGGCCTCGCCCGCGTTAGCCGCGGTAGCATCGCGGATATCGCGCTTTCTCTTGCGCGCGCGAGTTTCCACACCGAGATTCGCGTTTGAGGACATATTGATACGTGCGGGTGTCGTGTGCGGTTGTGTGAGTCTTCCGAGAAAAGCGTTACAAATGAGGTTGCCCTAAACCTGGAAAACCGAAAGCACCGAAAAAAACACGTCACCGCCACAGTCTTCCCCGCACCTTCGACATGTCCGCCACGTGTGCTCTTGTCGGGGTTCACGCCCCCTACCGCGCATCACCTGCCCGTCATGCATCCGCTCATAAGGCGGTGCGCGGGCGCGTGGTCACCTGCGCGGCGGCGGTCAGTGAGAAAACCGATCTCCCCATCGCCATCGTCACGGGTGGCGCAAAAGGCATCGGCGCGGCGTGTTGCACGCTCCTCGCGACGCAGGGATGGGCGGTGATGGTCAACCACCGAAAATCAAGCGCCAAGGAGGCGGAGTCCCTTGTGGAGCGTATTCGCGAATCCGGAGGAGAAGCGATGGTGCACTGCGCCGATGTCGGCGTCGAGGAAGATGTGGTTGCCATGTTTGACGCTGCACACAAATGGGGATTAGTAAAAGGCCTCGTGAACAACGCGGGCATTCTGTTAGGGCCGAATAAATCCAAGATCGTGGAGGACGCTTCAGCTGATGACCTTGTAAAGATCATGCGCGTCAACGTCGTGGGCCCTGTGCTCTGCACACGGGAAGCGCTGAGAGTAATGAGCGCAAAGAAAGGAAACACAGGCGGCGCCATCGTGAACATTTCAAGCGGCAGCGCGGTGATCGGAAGGCCCCTTCTCTACGCCGCGAGTAAAGGCGCGTTAAATTCGTTCCAGGCTGGAGCGGTGGAGGAGCTCGCCGGTCATGGGATCAGAATCAATGCTGTCTCCCCAGGTATGACGAACACGGATTTAGTCAAAGACGTGGTGCCTATTTTTGACTTTTCGAAGATTCCGCTCGGGAGGATCGGCGAGCCTGAAGAAATCGCGCAAACTGTAAACTTTCTGTTGTCTGAAAAAAGCGCATACACCACGGGCGCCAACATCAGGGTCGCGGGGGGAAGAGCGCCGGGGAACTTTCTAGGATAAAAAAATAGTTCCGAGTGCAAAGTGTCCACGTTTACTCTCTAACCTAAAGTCTATTACATTATCTAGATATTCTACTCCTTTTCATCCACGCTGCACCACGTTTCTAACTTCGAAAGCCGGATTTTGCGGCCAACGAGTTCCTCTAATAAACTATACGTCGACCCGCAAGGTTTGTTGTTCGGGACGCTGAAGGATGTGTACAGTAAAGCTCGTCTTAAACTACTTACATTACCCCCTCCTCGATGAATTAACCGTGAGTCCATGACTAACGCGTCGCCGGTGTGGAGAGTGACTTTTGAGTGTTCAGGAAATCCAGCCGAGCGCAATGAATGCAGTTTTTTTTCTTCGTCGTCTTCTACAGATGCATTCAATGCATCATGCGCTGCACTACAATGCGTCCCCTCCAGCACCTCCGTCGGCCCCATGTCATTTGAAACATCCTGCAGCGCAACGAACACCGTTATTAAAGCGCAGTGCTTGCCGAACCCTTGTTCGGCAATTGGCGTGTCGGGGTGGAAGCGTTGTTTGGACGCGCCCGGGTCTGAAATCAAACACGAAAGCTCGCAAAGTTCCGCATCGGGAGTGAGGGCATTTCCAAGGATGGGCGTCAGCACTACCAACGCAGGGTTCAAACAGTTTCGTACCGGTGCATCTAGGGGGAGTTTCAAATCCCGTCTGTGAGGGGGGGCGAGGACGTCGCCGAAGTGGTGTTGGGCGGCATCCACGTGGTTCGGGTCATCGTATTGGCCAGCGCCCTTTGGAAATTCGGAAGTCGATGTTTGCCCGCACTGCGCCAGCGCATCTAGCAGCCTCGCGTCCACGTACTCACGAGCAGACGCACACACATCTTTTGGACAAACACTAGTCACCACTAAACATCCATGCGTGTCAAGCAAAGCGCACGCCTCGTCCTCGTCAAGGATCGAGGCATCGGGACGCGGCGCCATGAAGCACTGAGGCTGCGGTGGCTTCGGGTCTCGGAAGAAGAAAATGAGAGAGCGTTTTTGAGAGCCGTTGGAACTGCCGAAAAAGTTCGCTTTCGGTGTCGTCCGAGACGCAGGCTGCCGCGGCCCTGCTCGTGCGTCACTGTGTGCCGCACAAAGCCGAAGGTCAGCTTGTGCGTCCCTACGGCACGATGCCGAAGGAACCGTACACGCTCACGCCGACCGGCGATGCCGGTGCGTCCCGCGACACTCCATCTCTTGTGCCGAGATTTCGTCGCAACTATTTCCCGTTTGCGGAATCTGATGTGCACCAAAACCACGACCTCTTGTTCACCTTTATCCCCCCCTCTCCAACTCCCCAGGTCAAATCTGGTCCAAGCGCCCTGATGTTCAGAAGGACGGCTTGATTTCCGTGGTGCGGTCTGGGGTGAACCGCACGTCCATTGCGAGCGCGGGTTGGACCCGGTCCGCTGATTCCGTCGCAACCGTGGACACGCGAGGCAATGTGTACGCGTTCCACATCCGCAAGAACCGGTACCAATTGTTAGCGCGCGAGGGTGATGAAGGCACCGCGGTGTGTGTCAACGACACGCATGTCTTCGTGGGCTTCGTAACCGGCGTTATTAAGATTCTTGATATGGACAAACTTGGTGACACGGTCGTCGCCACACTGAAAGGCCATCGATCACGGGTAACCCACATGGAGCTTTCGCCTGATAACAATTTCCTATTATCGACGTCTAACGACGCGGCGTTGCTTTGGGATTTAAGTTCTGGGACGTACGAGAAGAAGAACTTATCAGGCGGAGCTTATGGGTGCGTGCAAGCCAGGTTCGCGGGTAGCAACGGGCAAACCGCGGTAGTCGCGTTCCACGACGAATCCGTGTGGGTCTGGAACGTCACGGGTGGAGATTTACAAACGAAGTTGGACGCACCGGATTTGGGTGCCCGGTCGCCCGCGAAGGGCCAAGCGCCTCTGTGTCAAAGCATCATGGTGAGCGGTGATGGCAACTTCGTCGTGACTGCGGGAGGGTCCCCGTGTTTGTTCGTCTGGGACTTGCAACGGGGGGTGATGCGACACGCGGTGGAGCTTCCGGGTAGCGTGAAAACGGCGTGCGACATAGAGTTGATAGCGGGGAGCACCGATAACACGACGGAAGATACCTCGCAAGATTCGTTATTCGTCGCGGTGGCGTGCGACGACGGCGCAGTGAGGGTGGTGGACGTGATGCATGGGTTTGTGAGCCACACGATGGTGTTGGACGTGGACGGGGGCAAGGAAAACATGACCGAAGGTTTAGCTGTGGAACCCAGCGGACGGTACGCCGCCGTGCTGTTGGGGAAGGGACAGATGCGCCTTTACGACGTGCATGTCGCGCGCGCGATGAGGTTGAGTGACCACCCTGTCAAATTAAACATCGTGACGGACGTGCAAGGGTTCAAAACGGCTGCTAATCCGCCTGCGATTCCGAACAGTGGAAGCGTCCCAGACCCCATAGACGCCCCTGCTGGGTTCGGTCCCCCCCCAGGCACGAAGCCGCGATTGGGCAAAGGCCGCCGCGGGCCGCACCCCGGCACAGCGAAAGCACCGCCCGCGTCCGCGTTCGTCGGCGCAAGCTTTGACACACCGAAAGCGCTGTCCCCAGAGTTTTTAAACGCCAAAAACGCGGCGTCAAACGACGACAAAACCAAGCTCAAAGATTTATTAACAGTCTACGGCGAGTTCCCCGATAAGTACCGGCTGTTGACGTGGCGAAAAATGCTCGCGATTCCGGACAACGAACAAGCGTATGAAGTGTTAGCGGGGAAAGACATTCACCCAAGCATGAGTGACCTGCCGGACCGGTTTCCTATTTCGGATAGGTCGTTGTTATTGAGGCTTCAGAGGGTATGTTCATGCTTGGCACACTACTCCCCCGTGTTCGCGGAGTCCCCTGTGGTACCGGGCATGGTGTTCCCCTTCGTCAAGGCGTTCAAAACGAACGAAGTGCACGCGTTTGAAAGCTTCTTGGTGTTGATCAACAACCACGCCAGGGGGTGGTTCGAGCTGTTCCCGGATCCGCCGTACGGACATCTCAGTGAAGTCGAAGCGATCGTGAAGTACCACGATGCGGCTGTGGCGAAGAGGATGGAAAGCGTGCCGGGCGGGTTGCAAGCCGCCGTGTGGCAACTGTTGAGCACGCTGTTCACCGACGTCACCACCGCGGACGAGTGGCTGCGTTTGTTCGACCACGTCGTGGTGAACGGCCGAGAGATGTTGACGCATTTAGCTGCTGCTTATGTGTTGATCTGGCGAGAGACCATTCTGAACGCACCAGAAGGATCCTCGGCGATCAAACAGCTGTTTGCGCGCGACGCCGGAACTTCTCTGGAACGCTTACTTGAAAAGGCGTACATTCTGAAATCCGCGTCGCCTGCTGGGATGACCACGTTGGAGCCAACCGGAATCGTGGACGTTTCCGGGGGTAACAACCCTGGTGATGCCCGGCCTGGTGTGAGTTCCATCCCAGGAAGCTCCCTAATTACGCTCCCGAAAGCCTCAACCTACCCCGTGTTTGAAGGGTTCCCCAAGAAAGCCGTGGACTGGGCAGCTGGTGAGCGCGAAAAATTACGCGCGGACGAGGACGCGCTGCTCGCGAAACAGAAAACAGTCAAGAGCCTTCAAAAACGCACAGAGGAGCTACAAGCGATGGAGATGGCCTGGGAAGCGGAGGCGCAGAGGATGGCTGAGATTGAAACCGCGAGAAAGAACGAGATTGAGAATCTGGAATCGGGGATGCGGTTCCAGATGAAGCAGTGGGAGGAGAAGGAACGGTTGGAACGGTTAAAGCAAGTCGAAGCAATTGAAAGTGCGTACGCGTCAGCACTCGCTCGTAAAAAGTCCGAGTGGAACGCAGAGTTGTCGAAGTTGAAAAAGGAAGTGGACGATAAGCGGGAGACGCATGCTAATTTGATGAAACGCGCGGGGGAGGATGAACAGCTACGCACGTTGGAGTTCCAAGCGCAGCAAAGGCTGTGGGCACTTGAAGAGGAACGCGCGCACGCATCGGCACTTGACAGGGTGAAGCAGGAAGTCGCCGCCGCGGAAGGCATCGACGAGGCGGAAGAAAAGAGACGGGCGGCGGAGTGGCAGACGCAGGATGACGAAGCCGCTACCCGACGGGCGCACGAAGCCGCCCGACGTGTCCGCTTGGTAGCCGCGCAGCAAGAAGCTGACACGATCGCCAACGCCAAGGAGATGTTGTTACGCAAAAGCTGGGAGAAGGAAGCGTCCACGGCGTTGGTGGAGAAGGAACGAAGGTTGAGGGTTACCGCGGAGACGGAAGCTGCGCTTTCGTCTGAGATGGTGGAAGCGGCTCGGGTGAGGGACCAGACCCTGGCACTGGCGGAGATGAACGACCTGGAGAAGATTGCGGCGGCGGAGAAGAAGGCGTTCGAAGATGCGTCGCGCGCGCGGAAAGAATCCGTCGACTCGGAGTGGGCAGCGGCGGCGAAGGACGCGGAGGACCGAGCCGCACGCATGAGGGAAACCGAACGCGCGGGCAGACGAGCCGCGCTTGAAGCCGCGGCTGCGGAGCGCCACCGAGTTTTGGCCGCAGCAGCGTCAGAAGAGGAAGCTGCCGTGCGCAAAGCCGGGCAGCTCGTCGAGGCGCAGCGCCGACGCGACGCCGAGCTCGAGCAAGAGATGCAAGCTAGGGCGAAGGAGCTGGCGCAGAGAATCGCGCACGCCGAGCGCCTCGCCGCGGCTGAGAAGCTCTCCGTGGAGGAAGAGCGCGTGAAGTACCGCGCGTTGCAGGAGCAGCTCGCGCATAAAGCCATGGACCAGGAGGGTGAGGCGAGACGAAGGCATGACGAAGTCATGGCTGCCTTGGTGCTTGAACGAGAGAAGCAGCTCACGGAGATGGACACGCAGTGGCGCAAAAATGTGGCGAAGAGCGAGATGAGCGCGTTGCGAGAGGAAGCCGCGGCGTACCGGACCGCGTCGGAGGACCGAGAAGCGGCGTACCAAGCGCGTGAACAGGAACAGCTCGAGAAGGTTGAGAAACTGAAACTTGGAATCACTGGGGTGAATGAACCGCCTGTTGAGAAAACCTTAATGGAGCCGGGGAGCATCGCCGGCGTTGACAATTTTGATTCGGGAGTCTCGGTTTTGGAATCGGCGTTGGAGTCTGAAACCGCAAACGAGTCAGGGGAAGATTCGCCCGTTAGCGGCGCCTCGCCGGAAGGGTCTGCGAAGGGATCATCTGAACCGTCAACGGACGAAACGCAGAAAGCAGGGAAGAAAAAGAAGAAGGGGAAGCGATGATAGTCACGTTCTTCGTCTAATTGTACACATCACCTAAATCTACCAATTGGCACCCAGCGTGTTCTCCTCACGTCGTCTCCTTTGCCCTCCACGCGGTTATCAGCGCAGACGCGAGAAGGGGCACGAACACCAGTAGCAGAATTCCGAACGCCGATGGGGCGTGGAACGTGTCGTCCGCGTCTTCTGCGTCCAAATCCCCGGACCCGACCCCGACGCCTTTCCCGAATCCATCCACGAACGCACGCGCCCCCCCCCTGCTTCGCCCGCGTTTCTTCCTGTGCTTCTCCCGGAACACGCGCTTGTTCAGCACAGCCTCGGTACTCGCCGACGCGGCTAACGCGTCGCGGCGTGCGTCCGACATAAGCGCGGACAACACCCAACGCGCACGGGAGGTCTGATGAGGACGAGAAGACAATTGAAGTGAAGTATGAAAGGAAAAGAGGCTTGGCTGTGAATATTATTTTCGAGGAAACCCACTTATTCGTCTCATTATTTCAATTAATCTATCCATACTACGTATGCGCCCTGATAATACCTCAAAACTACCTGTTGCTCACCAGGTCCCCCTCAATCACGAACCGGTCTTTGTGCGTCACGAGAAACTCCTTGACCTTCATCATCATGTTTTTCGGTTTCTTCACTCGGCCCCCAAGCGCCGCCATCTGCGTCTTCGGGTGCTTCTTCAAAAACTCGGAAATCTCATCGGCATACTCATCGAAGGTTTTTTTAGTGTTCGTCGTCGGAGTCACAGGGTCAGCCTTGGCTTTCTTCGAAGGAGTGGGGGTTGCTGAGGGTGTCGCGGCAGGACGCTTCGTAGATACTGGCGTGGTCGATTTCTTTGTGGGCTCCGGCTCGGAATCAGAGTCGGAGTCGGAAGAGTCGGAGGAGGATGCGTCGTCGTCATCATCATCGTCGTCATCATCGTCATCATCTTCGGTATCCTCATCGTCAGACTCATCCTCCTCAGGCTCGTCCTTCTTCTTAGCGGGTGTTTTGCTCTTAGCAGCGGGTTTCTCGGACTCGGATTGGGAGGACTCGGAGTCGTCGGCGAAGTCATCGTCATCCTCATCATCGTCATCTTCAGATTCATCCTCAGACTCGGACTCGGCCGCTTTCTTCCCGGGCGTTTTGCTCTTCCCTGGCGTCGCTTTCTTCTCCACCTTCTCGAACGTGATGCCCTCTTCCTGCAGGTCGTCTAAATCCGAGTCCTCGTCGTCCGAGTCCCCGTAGTCCTCCGGAGCGTCAGCAGGGACGTCATCCGGACCGAACACCAGGTCGGATTCTGATTCGTCATCATCATCGTCGTCTTCACTATCATCCTCCTCCCCGTCGTCCACGCTTTCCTTCAGCGTCTGTGCCCACTGCGCTAACTCCGCTTCTGACGGGTCCCTTTCGTTCTGTTCCCTGAACATTTGAACGAGCTGCGCTAACACGTCGTCTGCGTTTTTCGTCAACTCGCCGTCCGCCTCCGCCGCGTCTTTCAGCGTTTCCGCCCATTGCATCATCTCACTCTCGGTCGGGTCTCGGTTGTTTTGATCCTTGAACATCTCCACCAGTTGAGTTAACACGTCGTCCGCTTGCTCGGAGTCTGATTCGGAGGCGTCGGATTCGGAGTCGTCGGAGTCGTCATCGCTACCTTCCGCATCATCATCTCCATCCACTTTCTTGCCATCGTCCTCCTCCTCATCCGTGTCTTCCATCGCTCTCATCGCCGCCAGCCGTTCGATCTCATCTTCCTCTTCCTGTTCGTCGATCCCATCGGTGGTTTGCCGCAATCCTGTTAAATGCAACGCGTTGGAGCCGTGGTTCTTCAGTGAAAAATGTTCATCCACCACGATGTCTAAACCGTGCTGGTCGCACTTTCCCTTGTCTAAAGTGCACAGCACATGACACGCGCCGTCGCCGACTTTGATCGCCAACGCGCATCGACCCGGTCTCGCGTCCGCCGCCAGCGCCACCTGTGTTACGTGCACGAACTCGTCCTCAGCATCAACCTCCACCTTCATCGTCTTGCCGGGAGGGATAATCGCGCCCCAGAATTCCATCTCCATGGTGCAGGAGAGGAGGGGTTGAACGCGGGCGAGAGTGATTGAATGGTTGGCGGCGGCGGTGCGTTCGGCGCGCTTTTCCGAAACGTCGGCCGGCGAACATTTGACGAGAAGTTGAAACGTAATCTTTGAAAGATATGAATCGGTCGACATGTCAAAAGAGATGGTTTGACTTGATAGGTAAACACACATTTGAAAGGCGCTCTCCGTCTCTTATTCGCTCTTTTTCTCTCGCTCTTGCCGCTGTCTCCCTTCACGCGCATTCAGTGTCGCTGCCGTCCTCCACCAGGTCCCACCCCGGGGGCACGGGCGGAGAGAACACGCCGAAGTGGCGCCAAGGCGACCCTTGGGGCGTATCTATTTCTGTAGCGGGAGGTGTGGACGGCTCTTCTTCTTTTGTCGTCGCGGACGGCTCTTCGGTCGTCGCAACCTTTACCTTCGCCGGTACTTCAGTGAGTTGGTACCCGAACCCGGCGTCTCTGTTGACGAGCAA
>MDSY01138219.1_pt1 | contig 16099 bp, 13 predicted proteins | sample 811131 | NCBI WGS metagenome assembly MDSY01 (sample SAMN05326643, study PRJNA326480) | marine metagenome | isolation source: seawater | place: Atlantic Ocean: South West | collected 2010
AGAAGTCGCTATGCGGGCCGCATTTATTGCTGCTAGCAACAGCAAACAGGTTATGGTCTTAGTGCCGACGACGTTACTTGCTCAACAGCATTACCAAAATTTCCTGGATCGCTTCGCTGATTCACCCATTCAAATAGAAACACTTTCTCGCTTTAAAACGGCTAAAGAGCAGACCAGTGTGATGGCTTCTTTTAAATCAGGTAAAACCGACATTTTAATCGGTACTCATAAATTGATACAAAAATCAATGCAGCATCATGATTTAGGGTTAGTCATTGTTGATGAAGAACATCGATTTGGCGTACGACAAAAAGAGCAACTGAAAAGCTTATGTGCCAACGTCGACTTATTAACAATGACGGCAACCCCCATTCCAAGAACCTTAAACATGGCCATGGCAGGGCTTAGAGATCTATCAATTATCGCAACCCCACCTGCCAAACGATTATCAGTAAAAACATTTGTACATGAAAAGCAAACTGGCTTAGTCAAAGAAGCATTACTTCGCGAAATATTACGCGGAGGTCAAGTTTTTTACTTGCATAATGAAGTGAATAGTATCGAACGCACCGCCGATGAATTGCGAAAAATTCTACCCGAAGCCAGAGTTGCCGTTGGCCATGGTCAAATGCCCGAGCGTGAACTTGAGCAAGTGATGTCAGACTTTTATCACCGTAAATTTAACATTCTTGTCTGTTCAACTATTATCGAAACAGGCATCGATATTCCAAACGCGAACACCATCATTATTGAAAGAGCTGATAAATTCGGGTTAGCACAATTGCATCAATTACGTGGCCGCGTAGGACGCTCACATCATCAAGCCTACGCGTATTTATTTATACCCAACAAAAAATTATTGAGTAAAGACGCTGAAAAAAGACTGACCGCTATTGAAGAGGCTCAAGATTTAGGCGCTGGATTTATGTTAGCCACACACGACCTTGAAATACGAGGCGCTGGGCAACTATTGGGCGATGAGCAAAGTGGGCAAATGCAATCAATCGGTTACAGCCTCTATCTCGACATGCTAGAGCGTGCCGTATCGGCCTTAAAAAGTGGTGAAGAGATCGATCTTTCAGCACCGCTTAATGTGTTAGGTGAGATCAATCTCAATCTTCCTGCTCTTATACCGAACGATTACTTACCCGATGTTCATAATCGTCTAATGCTTTATAAACGAATTTCTAGTGCAACAGACATCGAAGCGCTGCGTGATCTAAAAGTAGAAATGATTGATCGCTTTGGCCTGCTTGGCCCTGAAATTAATAACCTTTTTGAAATCATGAGAATCAAGATAGACTGTATTCAATACGGTATTGTGAAAATAGATGCCGGTGAGCAAGGCGGTTATATTGAGTTTGGGCACGATACCATGGTCAACCCAATGACCCTTGTAAAAATGGTCCAAGAGCAACATGAGATATACCGTCTAACGGGAGCAACACGCTTGACCTTTAGCCAATACCTGCCAGAATCTGAGGATAGAATTACATGGGTATCCTCATTAGTGAAGCAATTAGGGCAGTCTTGACAATGATTAAAAAAATAGCAACCATGCAAAGGCGTCTTATCTTTTGTTGTGGTTTATTCATTTTTTTATGCCATCAAGTAGTGGGTGAGCAAATAAATGCTCTGTCACATGATAACCGCCCTTCAGCGCTTACTTTATCAGATATCACTATCGATATTGATCGATTGCCAACTGTGGCCTCGCTGTACCAAATTGAATTATTAGTGTTTATGAATAACCAAACTTCTGTGTTTGATCCCGATGGCATTATCAGCGAACAATGGCCAAAAAACTACACTCTATATTATCCCGAAAACCTCGACTTTGTTCATCCGCCGCTTATTGACACGCTCAACAGAAATCAGACAAGTACCCTTGAACAACCAATGGAATTTATATCAATTGATAAAGACCAATCGACTCCGCTTCATGACGTTAACCCGCCAGTATCGGCAAACAAACAACCACAAATACAATCAATTCCTACCTATACTGACGAACAGTTAACACTCTCAAAGTTACAGCTATTAACTGAATTGCCTGAGCATACCTTTGCGTTAAAAAAAGCACAACAACGAATAAAAAACAATACTGTTCATACCGTCTTATATCATAAAGCCTGGATGCAAAGTCTCGAGGAAAGTAATGTGGCTAATGCAATCGCAATCAATGGCGGCCAACAATTTGGTAGTCACTTTCAGCTAGAGGGTCACGTGACGATCAGTAAAGATCGTTATCTGCACGTCAAAACTGACTTATGGCTTAATCATTTTAAATATATCAACCATCCAATAAAAAGTAACCGCCAGCAATTAACCATTAATTCAAAGAATTCATTTGACCAAGGCAATACTATAAGTTCGCACACATTACCTAATCTACCAATTGACCATGAACGATTGGCACTAATAGCGGATAAAAAGTTTAACGATCAATTAGACATTGAAATTACTGAAGGGATTAACGAACTATATTACAGTGATACAAACGATAAGGTGCTAACGAACTTATTTGAGGAAATTGATATTTCCTTAACGACAGAGGCAGAAAAAGAACCGTTGTTAAAAGAGGACGAAGCCATTTCATACTCCTTAACTGAGGTCTTTGCTCTCAGACAAGACAGAAAAATCAGTAGCAGTAAGATCAATTACATAGACCATCCAAAGATGGGTTTACTTATCCGTGTTAAGAAATACTCACTACCAAAAATTGAGTAAAACCACGGTCAATTCTACGTCGGTCCAAATGAACGACTGATCAAACATTATGGAGTATCAACAGAGGCTGTCTTTAGATCAATTACCTGTGTTGGGTAAGCCACTTCTGCCCCATGTAACTCGACCACAGCCAAGATATTAACCAATACATCTTGTTTAACCACATGATAATGTTCCCAGTTCACCGTTTTAGTGAAGCAGTAAATAAAGAAATCTAATGAAGACGGTCCAAATGCATTCACATTCACCATTAAAGTTTGATTACTGTCTATTTCTTGGTGCTGCTGAAGCATCGTCTCAACATCAGCAACCACTAATGAGAGAACCGCCGCATCATCATAGCGCAGACCAATGGTTTCTTTAATTCGACGGTGACTCATCCGTGATGGGTTTTCAACTGAAATTTGAGCAAACGTTGAATTGGGGACGTAAAGTGGGCGCTTGTCGAAAGTACGTATTCGGGTCTGTCGCCAACCAATGTATTCAACCGTGCCTTCAATTTCTTGATCAGGTGAGCGAATCCAATCGCCAACAGCAAATGGACGATCTAAGTAAATCATTAAACCACCAAAAAAATTAGCTAATAAATCTTTAGCCGCAAAGCCAACGGCAATGCCGCCGATACCGCCAAATGCTAATACCCCAGATACGCTATACCCTAATGTTTGCAAGACAACCAATGACGAAGTAATAATGATAGCTAAACGAATCAACTTGCCTAACGCATGGACGGTGGTTTCATCAATAGGAGCTTCATCATCAGGATCAGGATCAGCAGCGAGTATATTGGCTTCTGCCTCGCGGATAAAACGAACTAAAAACCAGGCCAATAGAAAAATTATAAGGACATCTCTGAGCGGGCTTACCGCAGAAAAGATAGGAGCGTTAGAGACATCTTGTACAACTTGAGCGGCCCAAGTGAAACCCAGCACCCAAATAAGAAAAGCCAGCGGCTTCCCTGATGCGGCTATTAATGCGTCATCCCATAAATTATTGGTTTTGGACAACTGACGTTCGATGTTACTGAGCAATCGTTTCGCTAGGAAATTAAGCAATAAAGTAACAAAGACAATAATGAAAACTTGTATCATCCAACCGTAACTGCCAAGAAGATTTTGTGAGATCTCAATCATAGTATTCATAATCAGTGCTTTTCATATTATTTGATGTAACGACTCGATACTGACCTTAGCACGCTGTGGCGGTACAATATCGCAAATGTGTTATTTTACCCTCTTTAGCATCCAGAGGCTAGACAGCCGAATCTGTAACCTAATACAAGGATTTCATCAGCACCTATGTTAAAACAAGAACGGGCCAAGTACGCTCAAAAAGTGCTCAACAGACTGTATCGATCAACACCAATACCGCTTGATCATCAAGATCATTTTACTTTGTTAGTGGCCGTGCTGTTGTCCGCGCAATGCACCGATAGTAGAGTCAACCAAGTCACGCCAGCATTGTTTAAACTGGCCTCTAACCCCAAGGATATGGCTAAAAAAACAGCAGACCAACTCTACCCTATTATTAAACCTTGCGGATTGGCCCCCAAAAAATCGCGAGCCATCGTTGAGCTTTCAAAAATACTGGTCTCGCAACACCACGGACAGGTTCCTGAGAATATGGAACAGTTAGAAGCGTTACCGGGGGTTGGCCATAAAACCGCCAGCGTTGTGATGTCCCAAGGATTTGGCCAGCCAGCTTTTCCAGTTGATACCCATATTCATCGTCTTGCACAACGCTGGGGCTTGACCAAAGGGAAAAACGTGAAGCAAACCGAAATTGATTTAAAAAAACTGTTTCATAAAAACGATTGGAATAAATTGCATTTACAAATAATATTTTATGGCAGAGAGTTTTGCTCAGCGTACAACTGTGATGGAACAATTTGTGAGATATGCACGGGGTGTTACCCAAAAAGGAGAACACCATTTATCGCAAAAAAGCCTTAACACAATACTCAGCTGTCGACTTTATAAAAGTCGGCGGCGCTATTATGTTGGGGGGGCATATTTGAATCTGGCTCTTCACAGATGTCAGTGTCGCTTCCGCAGATATCGCACTTTTCACCCAAGCCCAACGCCTGGATGCCACCGCAAGAGCCTTTGATAGGTTTGTTTGAAAAAAGCACGCCAACAGCCATGCCCGCCACGACTAAAAGAAGAAAACATAAGGTTAGCAAAAACACTGTTAACATAACTGAACTGTCTCATTTATCAATGTATGGTTTATTCAAGGTCTATAAACGGTTTAAAAGCCTGCGAAGTCCACGTCCGAAACTCCGTGTAATCAACGGCACGTGTCTGCCCAGAATACTCAAGAGGCTCATTCTCTCGAAATACCATCATAACCGCAAGTCCCTTAGATTCTGCAAATCGCTTAGCATTGACTTCTCCAGAAGCCAATAATGCGGTAGCCCAAGCATCTGCCTGAGCGGTAGTTTCAGCAATGACACTGACTGAGGCCATATCATGACTGATAGGATAACCGCTTTTCGGATTGATTAAATGCGAATAACGTCGGCCTTGATGAATAAAAAAATTACGATAATCCCCTGATGTTGCAATTGCATGATGAGATAACGCAACCACTTCTTGAATAGAAGAAGATCCGTCTGGCTTTTCTATTGCCAGTCGCCAGGGCTGACCTCTGGCATTTTCACCCAGGACGCGAACTTCACCGCCAATATCAACCAGAAAATGACGCGATCCTATCTGCGTTAATAAATGAACGATTTGATCAACACCATAACCCTTCGCTATGCCCGATAGGTCTAATTCAACAGCTTTGGACTTACACAGTTTTCGGTCAGTAAAATCAACACTAAAACCACTGAATTGCGTGAGAGTAAGAAGCTCATCAATCTCAATTTGGGTAGGCAAATTGACACTCATATTTTTTGATGAAAATCCCCAACGATGAATAAGTGGATTTAATAAAGGATTAAAATAGCCATCAGAATCTTCGGCAATATCCAGCGCCATAGCCATAACGTCAGTAAAGTCAGATGAAATTGTTTGGCACGCAGGAGGGATTAGCTTATTAAAAAGTGAAATCTCTGAATTTGATTGATACGTGGACATACTCAATAGTAGCTGACTAAGCTGAAGATCTATTCGTTGCTGAAGCGTTTCTTGTTCAAAAGCAGCATAAGCTTCTGGAGAGGTAAAATGGTCAGCATCGTCAACCACCACCACACGATAGTAGGTGCCCATAGTTGAACCTGATAACTGCAACGTAGGGGACGCCGACGAAGGAATAAAATCACAAGCACAAGAAAGAATTAAGGCACCGAGTAAAAAGCACCTTATAAAAAAATGACCCGTAATAGCGAATAAGTGAATGAGTTGATTAACCACCAAAATCATCAAGCATGATGTTTTCAGGTTCTACTCCTAGCTCGAGCAACATTGACACGACAGCTGAATTCATCATGGGCGGACCACACATATAAAACTCGCAATCTTCTGGTGCCGGATGATCTTTAAGGTAATTATCCAATAAAACTTGATGGATGAAACCTGTTTTACCTTCCCAATGATCTTCAGGCTGCGGATCAGACAAGGCAAGATGCCACTCAAAATTATCATTTTCGTCTGATAACTTATTGTAATCATCCACATAAAAAGCCTCACGCATAGAGCGAGCACCGTACCAGAAAGAAATCTTACGAGAGGAATTGATTCTGCGCAACTGATCAAAAATATGTGACCGCATAGGAGCCATGCCAGCACCGCCGCCAATAAAGACCATCTCGGCATCCGATTCTTTAGCAAAAAACTCGCCAAAAGGACCGTATACTTTCACTTTATCGCCTGGATTTAAGCCGAAAACCCACGATGACATTTGCCCTGGTGTTAACGCTAAATTATTGGGGGGAGGCGTTGCACAACGGATATTAAACTTCACCACGCCCTGCTCTTCTGGATAGTTAGCCATCGAATAAGCTCTAATCACCGTTTCATCGACGACGGACTCGACGTCAAAAAAACCGAAGCGATCCCAATCCCCTCGGTATTCATCTTCAATGGCAAAATCCGAATATTTTACTTTGTGTGGAGGGCATTCTAATTGAACATATCCACCAGCACGAAAATTTACTGCCTCACCCTCAGGAAGTTTGAGTGTAAGTTCTTTAATAAAGGTCGCTACATTAGGATTAGACTCTACCGTACACTCCCATTGCTTAACGCCAAAGACTTCTTCAGGAATTTGTATCTTCATGTCCTGCTTAACCGGCACTTGACACGAAAGTCGATAACCATTTAAGGCTTCACGTCGAGTAAAATGAGATATTTCAGTCGGTAGAATCGATCCACCGCCATCGAACACTTGGCATTTGCATTGAGCGCAGCTACCACCGCCACCGCAGGCAGAAGCTAGAAATAAATCATTACCAGCGAGTGTTTGAAGCAACTTATCACCGGCTGGAACTGAAATCGTTTTCTCACCATTGATTTCAATATTAACGTTACCAGTACTGACTAATTGCGCCCTAGCCATCAAAATGATGATCACCAATGCTAAAACGATTGCCGTAAACATGCCTACCCCGAGGCCAATATCACCCATTTATGCCACTACTCCAATAAAAAAATTCATAGATCGATGCCCCCAAAGGACATGAAGCCCAGCGACATCAACCCGACAGTAATAAACGTGATGCCAAGACCCTGAAGACCGTCAGGAACGTCGCTGTATTTTAATTTCTCTCTAATGCCTGCCAGAGCAACAATGGCAAGACCCCATCCTAAACCTGCGCCAGCCCCGAAAACAGCACTCTCAGCGAGGTTATAGTCTCTCTCAACCATGAATAAAGATGCGCCCATAATGGCGCAATTAACGGTAATCAGGGGCAAAAACACACCAAGAGCATTGTACAAAGCTGGGACGTATTTATCCAAAAACATCTCGAGAATTTGGACGCTGGCAGCGATGACACCAATATAGCTCAAGAAACCTAAAAAGCTTAGATCCACATCGGGTAGGCCCGCCCAAGTGAGTGCGCCATCAGCCAATAAATTATGATAAATTATGTTATTGAGCGGCGTGGTAATCGTAAGCACAACGATTACAGCCACACTTAAGCCAATGGCCGCCTCTATTTTTTTTGAAATCGCCAGAAACGTACACATGCCGAGAAAAAAACTAAGCGCCATATTTTCAATAAAAACAGCGCGAACAAACAAACTAAGATAATGCTCCATCAAGAGGCCTCACGAACCGAAGAATGCCGGCTTATTTTGAACTCAGGAATCTCCACTTGGTCTCTTTTACGGGAACGCAAAACCCAAATAAAAAAACCAATCAAAAAGAATGCGCTGGGAGGCAAGAGCATCATACCATTAGGAATATACCAACCACCTTCAGTTGCCAACGCCAAAACCTCAATGCCGAATAATTTACCGGCACCCAACAATTCTCGAAAGAAGCCTACAGCAAGCAACACAACACTATAACCTAAACCATTGCCAATGCCGTCAAGGAAACTTGGCAAAGGTGGATTTTTCATAGCAAAAGCTTCTGCCCTACCCATCACGATACAATTGGTGATGATAAGGCCCACGAAAACCGAAAGTTGTTTTGACACATCGTAGGCGACGGCCTTTAGAATTTGGTCGACGACAATAACTAACGAAGCAATAATGATCATTTGAACAATAATACGAATACTACTCGGTATAAAGTTTCTCACTAAAGAAACGAAAAAATTAGAGAATGCGGTGACAGCGGTTAACGCTACGCACATCACTAAAGTAGTCTGTAAATTGCTGGTTACCGCTAAAGCAGAACAAATACCAAGTATTTGCAACGCAATGGGGTTGTCGTCAAATATAGGTGTAATCAGATTCTTTTTAACGTCTGAACTCATAATCGATCTCAATGTTGCAAGCTACTTAAGCTTTTCCGGTTTTAAAATTAGAAATAAAGGACTGAAACCCGCTCTGACCTAACCAAAATTGCAATAAATTAGTGACGCCTGTACTGGTTAATGTCGCACCAGATAAACCGTCAACTTGATAGGCAGAGTCAACAGACCTCGGATCAACAACACCTTTGATCAACTGAATCGCCACTGCACCGTCTTTGTAAACCTGTTTGCCCGGCCAAAAGGCTTTCCATCGAGGATTATCCACTTCGCCGCCCAAGCCCGGCGTTTCTCCGTGCTCGTAAAAACCCAAACCAGCGATGGTATTCAAGTCACTTTCGAGCGCAACAAAGCCATACAGCGTTGACCAAAGTCCATAGCCATGGACAGGAAGGATTATTTTGTCAAACTCTCCTTGTTCTTCAACAATGTAGACTAAAGCTTGATTTTCACGCCGTGATATTTTCGCCTTATCTTCATCGCTAGAAAGAGCTTTTGATTGGTTAACATCTTTGGCCGACTTTCGCTGGTCAAAGCTCACCGTATCAGCTTCAGGACTGAAAGTGCCTGTCTCTAAATCAACCAATCGAGGCTTGATGACAGCAAACTGATCTTCAATTGCAATCCCTTCCTGATAGAGACCTGCTGCCAGTAAAATATTTTTCTTTCGATCTTGATCTTTATTGGCGTCCTGCATAGGGCGTAATAAAACAGCGGCTGCTGAAACGATTACAGAACAAATAAAACAAAGAAGCAATGCAACCGTCAATGTTTTCTGGATGGTATCTTGATTAGCCACGAACTAATCTCCTCTTAATATTTGCCTGCACGACAAAATGGTCGATCAATGGGGCAAATAAATTGGCAAATAATATAGCCAGCATTATACCCTCAGGAAAAGCAGGATTGACCACGCGAATGAGAACCGTCATCACACCAATTAATACACCGTACCAAAATCTACCGGTATGGGTCATGGCAGCAGAAACGGGGTCAGTCGTCATGAAGACCAGGCCGAACATAAACCCACCAACCACTAAATGCCAATAAAAAGGCAAAGCAAACATTGGGTTGCTATCACTGCCTAACACATTAAAGAGACTTGAGAGAGCAAACATGCCGACAAAAGTACCAAGCATGATCCGCCAAGAGGCGACCCCTGTGGCCAATAAAATAACCATGCCAATTCCAATAGCCACAACAGACGTTTCACCAATAGAGCCATGGACGTTACCCACAAAAGCATTCATCCAACCAATTTGTTGATTTAAAGCCTCCACACCATTTGAAGCCGCTATTGAAAGAGACGTTGCACCTGAATAACCATCAACTGCTGTCCATACTGAATCACCTGACATAAAGGCGGGGTAAGCAAAATACAAGAAAGCGCGTCCCGTTAATGCAGGATTTAAGAAATTCTTACCTGTACCACCAAAAACCTCTTTACCCACGACAACACCGAAACTGATGCCTAAGGCAACCATCCAAAGCGGTAAAGTCGGGGGGCATGTCAGAGAAAATAAAACAGAAGTGACAAAAAAGCCTTCATTAATTTCATGTCCACGCTTTGCCGCAAACAGTATTTCCCAAAACCCGCCAACAATAAACGTCGTTAGATAAATAGGTAAATAGTAAAAAGCACCATGGACAAAGCAGTCAATGATGCTGTTAGGATTAAAACCAACCAGCATTCCTATCATCGTCAGACGCCAGCCTTCAGCAGCTATTATATTACTGGCGGCTAAAATCTCGTTAGCCTGATGACCAACATTGTACATGCCATAAAACATGGCAGGAAAAGTAGCAATCCAAACCGTAATCATTATCCGTTTTAAATCTATGCCATCACGGACATGAGAGGCGCTTTTAGTGACTGAGGAGGGACGATAAAAAATTGTATCGACCGCCTCATAAAGCGCATAAAAACTTTCATATTTACCGCCCTTTATAAAGTGCGGCTCTATATCATCGAGCAATGATCTTAATGACACCCGATTACCCCTCTTTCTCTATTTGTTCTAAATTGTCTCTTAAAATAGTACCGTACTCATATTTACCAGGGCAAACATACGTACACAATGCAAGGTCTTCTTCATCTAATTCTAAGCAACCAAGCGCTTGTGCTGTCACAGAGTCGCCGACAATAAGCGCTCTTAATAATTGAGTCGGTAAAATATCAAGCGGCATAACTTTTTCATAACTGCCAATTGGAACCATGGCTCTGTCGCTGCCATTAGTTGTGGTTGTAAACGGAAACAAGCGACTGGCTTTGAAGGCAGATATGAATGTGCCTGTAATTGAGTGCTTGTTAAAACCCGCTCTTAAATAAGACATAAACTCACGATCCCGCCCTTCCTCAAGTGCCGATATTTGCAAATGATAGCGCCCAAGGTAGTTGTAGGGGCCTGCGGCCTTTCTTCCATTAAACACGGAACCTGAGATGATTCGAATCTCATCGCCACTCAAACGACCCGCCGTCAATTCATCAAGTGAGGCACCGAGGCGCGTGACAACCAAAGCAGGTTCGTTCACGAGAGGCCCGCCGAGCGCCACCGTTCGGGTCACATCAAGACGACCCGCGGTGAATAAATTACCAATGGCAATTACTTCTTGATAATTAATCGTCCAAGCGGTTTTGGACATCGAGACAGGCGCGAGGTGATGAATGTGTGTGCCTGCAATGCCCGCTGGATGCGGGCCAGAAAAAAGGGCTAACTCAGCTCCTGAGTTACCCACTGAAACCGAGGAACTCGCTTCGGCACAACAAAAAACGGTTTCCGCGCCAAGCCGAGTTAATACCGTTAAGCCTGCTTCAAATGCCTGACTATTTGCGGCAATGATGGGCGCGGGGTCTGCAGCTAAAGGATTGGTATCCATAGCTGTGACAAATATGGCATTAGGCACTGCCTCTATAGCAGGGACCTTGCTAAACGGTCGAGATCTAAATGCGGGCCAACTGCCTGAATCAATCAACTGCTCTCTGACTAACAATGGATCGAGAGTACTAAGCTGCTCAGGACTGTAAGTGGCGAAGGAGAGAATGTTGTCACTCTCTTCATTACCAACATCAATGACAATTGATTGGAGTACGCGTTTATCGCCGCGGTTAATCATCGAGACCACGCCTGCAGCAGGGGCCGTATATTTCACTCCTGGGTTTTTTTTATCTACAAATAATACTTCGCCCAGCTTAACTCTATCGCCTTGTTGGACGTGCATAGTGGGCTTCATACCAATAAAGTCAAAACCGATAACGGCAACTGAGCGGACTGACGCACAGGGAACGATCGACTGACTAGGAGTGCCCTCGATGGGAAGATCCAAGCCTCGATTAATCTTTATCATATGACTGCCTTTGGCAAACTAAAAATGAAACCAATAAATGAGAATCATTCGCGAATAAGAGCGCGTAATGTCGACGTACGATTTTACAATGGTTAGGTACGCTCAATATTTCATTGTCTCTCGGTTACATACGATCAATAAGCGAGTTTAGTTTTATTTCCAAACACTTAGCGACTTCTGAAACACGCGCGGAATTATAGAGGTGAACGGCTAACGAATCTAGCAGAGATGGGGATAGGTGGTGATTTTCAACACTTTTAACATAAAAAAACACGTCCAACGTGGCTCTTATTTGAACCCAAAGCCCTAAAATGAATTTTAGCTGAAAAAGACAGCACAAATTGGCTCTCGTGGCAGCACCCACTCATGCCCCGTGAAAGAGACTGCTCGACCTGCCAATTAAATAGGCGGGTACATGGCATAACTAACACCTGCCATTTTTTCCATCACACGATGAACCTGGCAGGTGTAACCAAATTCATTGTCATACCAAATATACAATACTGCGTTGCTACCATTAACGATGGTTGCTTGTGCGTCGAATACGCAGGCTCGCCTAGAACCAACAAAATCTGAAGACACGACCTCAGCGGAATTGGTGAAATCAATCTGTTTCCGTAAAGGTGAGTGCACCGACACTTGACGGATAAATTCATTAATCTCTTCCACCGTTGTTTCACGCTTAAGACGAAGGTTCAAAATAGCCATTGAGACATTGGGTGTCGGAACTCGAATCGCATTACCGGTAAGCTTTCCCAGTAAATTCGGCAGGACTTTACCGACTGCCTTAACGGCACCAGTCTCTGTTAACACCATATTCAATGGTGCGCTTCTTCCGCGTCGATTGCCCTTATGAAAGTTATCTATCAAATTCTGGTCGTTAGTATAAGAATGGACAGTTTCAACATGGCCACCCTCCACACCAAACTCATCATCAATCGCCTTTAAAGGCGGGACAATGGCATTTGTGGTGCATGACGCCGCTGAAACAATTGTGTCTTCACTGGAAAGGCAATGATCATTAATACCTGAGACGATATTTTTAATATCGCCCTTACCTGGCGCTGTCAAAATAACTTTAGCAGTGCCCTTCGATTTTAAGTGCAGACCTAAACCATCAAAGTCGCGCCACAGTCCAGTATTATCAACTATAAGTGCGTTCTTAATCCCATAAGCCGTGTAATCAATCGTGTCAGGCGCGTTGGAATAAATCACTTTTATTTCATTACCGTTCGCGATGAAAGCGCCCCGCTCCTCATCAACTCTGACCGTGCCATTAAAATCGCCATGAACAGAATCTCTCTGTAGCAAAGAGGCTCTCTTTATCAGGTCATTATCTCCGCCTTTACGAACAACAATCGCTCTGAGACGAAGGTTATCGCCACCGCCAGTTTTCTCTATTAAAAGACGAGCCATGAGTCGCCCAATTCTTCCGAAGCCGTATAAAACGACGTCTTGAGGTTCCGCCAAGGGCTTTTGATCAAGACCAATTAAGCCTGACACCTGATCGCTAACGTAATCCTCTAAGCTAACCTTTTTGCCTAGTGAATCTTGATCACCATCCGCAAAGAAATACTGAGCAGCGATTCGACCAATGTCAATATGGGCGTGGCCTAAATCATGGGCTGCCAATGCGCGCAAAATGGGGAAGGTTTCAAATTCAGAAAGCTCGCTGGCTTCGATCTGACGTACAGCACGATGATCCTGCATAATTTCAATGACAGATCGATTGACCAAAGGATGCCCATAAATATAGGTTTTAACATTATTCTTTCGATAAAGCTTCCCTACCAATGGGATCATTCCTTCAGCAAGTGCCTCACGTTCTTTCCAATCCGCAAAGTAATCACTGGGACGTTGACGCTCTTGCTCTTCATATAACTTCATGACAATACTCCGACAATATAGAAAATCATATTAGTAAAACTCCAATATTATCGCGAGGTTTCACGTAATCAGCAATAGCTGACACCATCATGTAAAGGCATTGTCACTATCGTAAATAATGATCGTGAACTAGCCATGAAATAAAAAAACATTTCAATCTGTCAGATCCAAGATCACAGGCGCATGATCAGAAAATCGTTGCGCTCTGTACACAGAAACGGCAGACGCTCGTGATTTAAGCCCAGGTGTCAACACCGGATAATCCAGACGCCAACCAACATTATTTGCATAGGCCTGCCCCCTGTTCGACCACCAAGTGTATTCATCGGCATCTTGATTTAATAAGCGAAAGCCATCGATGTAACCTACATCATCAAATAAAGTATCGAGCCAAGCTCGCTCTTCTGGAAGAAACCCAGAATTTTTTTGATTTGGCTTCCAATTTTTTAAATCGATCGGTTTATGACAAGTATTCCAGTCAGCACAGATAATGTATTCGCGTCGTTTACGTCGCAGCGCCCTAAAGTGCGGCATTATTTGCTCATGAAAGGACAGCTTTCGCGCAAGAGCCTCATCATTGCTAGATCCTGAGGGGACATACATCGATACCACGCTAATACCGTCAAAATCTGCCTGAATATATCGCGCTTGAGAATCGCAAGGCTCCCAACCTAAACCCCGAACCACTTTATGGGGTTTTTGACGACAATAAAGTGCAGTACCACTGTAGCCCTTTTTCTCAGCGTCAAAGTAGTAACAGTGATAACCCTCAGGATAAAACGCCGCATCTTCAAGCTGAAATTCCTGAGCCTTAGTCTCCTGAATACAAACCACATCGGCATTTTGCTCGGCCAACCACTCAAAGAAACCTTTTCTTTGAGCCGCTCTAATTCCATTGACATTCACTGTGATGATTCGCATTTATCCATCCCATATTCACTATTAAGGAGCTTTTATTCTTCCATTATTGTGGCGATACAGCCCACGCTGAGTGCAAGGTCATAAACAACGTCTAAAAAAATGCGTATCAAATTTAAGCATTTATTGCAAACCTGTAAGGACGCTTGACTCGGCCTTCTTTAAGACTCATTTTACATTTTTACATTTTTACATTTTTACATTTTCAAAAGGACTATCATAACCCACGTTAAAGACATCGTAATCAAATAAATTACGCTTTAGAGAATCTACCAAAGGCCAATTATCATGGGAAAATTGCAATTAATGAAAAGGATATCGGGTACTCAAAAAACAAAACTGCTTTTTTCGTTTCTGGCGGCAGCAATCGTGCTAAGTTTGCCCACGATAGCGAAAGCACAAAATCGCTTAAAAATTGAAGAAGTCATAGTGACCGCTGAAAAGCGAGAGCAATCGTTACAAGATGTACCTATTTCAATTTCTGCCTTTAATAAAACCGAGTTAGACAAGCGCGGCATTGATGAAGTGGAAGATATCGCCGCCAATGTACCTAACTTAGTTATTAATAGCTTCAATAATGACGCAAGCACCGTGCGTTTATTTATTCGCGGTATTGGGCAGAATGATGTTCAGCTTACTCAAGACCCTTCGGTTGCTATGTATGTTGACGGTATCTATGTTGGTACTTCAATTGGTTCAGGCCTAGAAATGGCCGACCTTGAGCGAATCGAAGTGTTACGAGGCCCACAAGGCACATTATACGGCCGAAATGCTACCGGTGGCGCAGTAAACCTTATTACCAAAAAACCAGATCTCGATACATTCAGTATCAACCAGGTCATTACAGCGGGCAATTTCGATCAATTTAAATCGAAGACCACGATTAATCAACCGCTGTCAGATACGAGCGCGGCTAAACTCGCTATTTATAAATCTAGACGTGACGGATTTGTCGAAAACACCGGGGTTGGGCCCGACTGGGGGCTAGAAGACCGTGAAGGTTTTCGTGTTGATTACACCTCGCAACTCACCGATAACCTAACACTCGACTTAAGCTACGATAAAACCAACGTCGGTGACTCAGGACGGTTTGAACAGATTAGAGGTAATATATCGCCATTTGTATCTCAAGCAGTAACAAGTACGGTCCCCTTTCAAGACGCTAGAATTGATGAAGCCGCATCCTTTAGAAATCTGGGTGAAAGTAAGGTCAAGGTTGATGGAACAACAATGTCTTTAAGCTGGGATGTAAACGATTTACTTACGATTAAATCGATCACTGGCATCCGGAACGTATCGTCTGATATTGAACATGATGGCACGCCCCATATTGGAGTCACATTCACTCAA
>MDSY01093310.1_pt1 | contig 16093 bp, 19 predicted proteins | sample 811131 | NCBI WGS metagenome assembly MDSY01 (sample SAMN05326643, study PRJNA326480) | marine metagenome | isolation source: seawater | place: Atlantic Ocean: South West | collected 2010
GAAAGTAGCAATAATTGAAAATCTTATTATTGAGGAACTTCAATTACAGATGGCTGATAGAGCTGGGATAAAAATTAGTGATACCGAATTAAATGGTACTGTTTCAAGAATTGCTGGAAATAATAAAATGGAACTTCAAGAATTTATTTCTTTCATGAAGGAAGACGGTGCTTCATATGAAGATTTTAGAGAACAAGTCAGAAAAGAAATGACAATACAAAGAATTCAGAGAGGAAGAGTTGGCTCTGAAGTAGGCATTACAGAAAAAGAATTTGATGCATATTTAGCAACTGACGAATCTTTGATTAATCTTGAACCTGAATTACTAGTTAGGCAAATTCAAGTTGAAACCGCAAACCAGGCTGATTCTATTATTAAAAAGCTTGATGATGGAGAAGATTTTGAAAAAATAGTGAAAGAAAGCTCTATAAGTAGTAATGCTCAGGATGGAGGGGTTATGCCATGGAGAAAAGCAGAGTCTATGCCTAAATTATTTTCTGATGCTATAAATTTTAAACCTGTTGGCTTTATAACCCCTCCTCTAAAAAGTGGTGCTGGTTTTTATATCTTGAAGTTAGAAGATAAAAGAGGAGATTTCGTTCAATATGAGGATCAGTGGTCATCTAGGCATATATTATTGATGCCTTCTGCAATAAGAACAGAAGAGAATACAGAAAAAGAGCTTAATGAAATAAGATTAAGAGTTATTGATGGTGAAGATTTTGGAGAATTGGCATCTGAATTTTCTGAAGATCCAGGATCGGCAAAAAAAGGCGGCGAACTTGGCTGGCTTGGCAAGGGTGTTCTTGCAGACAAATTTGAAAAAACAATGATTGAATCTGAAATAGGTCAGATTTCCGATGTTTTTCAAACTCAATTTGGTTTTCATTTTCTTGAAGTGCTTGAAACAAGAAATAAGGACATGACCCGAGACCTTATTGAAGATAGAGCATACCAAATTTTATATTCAAGAAAATATGATGAGCAGCTTGAAAACTCATTGAGATCAATGAGGGCTGAAGCATTTGTTGAAATAAAAGAATTAGGTTGAAGAGAATAGTCTACTCACCAGGCGAACCTTCAGGAATTGGTCCTGATTTAATTATTCAATTATGTAACTCTCCTTTTTGGAAAGAGATTAGTATTCCTATAATTTGCCTAACAGATTCAAAGTTAATTGAGGATAGATCAAAAGCGCTTAATAAAAAAATAAAGATAAAAATTATTGATGCTGTTGAGAATTCCAATCCTAATAAAAAAGGTGTATTGCAGATTATTAGAATTTCTAAATGCTCGAATACTGGGTATGGGAAATTATATAAATCAAATGCTTCCTATGTATTAGATAATCTTAATTATGGAATTAATGAAGCTATCAATAAAAAGAATGTGGCATTGGTAACTGGCCCAATAAGTAAAGAAAATGTAATTTCATTTAAAAGTAATTTTTCTGGCCATACAGAGCACATTCAAAAACTTACAAAAAGTGAAGATGTTTTGATGGTATTAGGATCTTCTGCACTCAAAGTTGCCATAGCAACAACACACGTTCCGTTAAAGAAAGTTCCAAAGTTAATTACAAAAGAGTTAATCATTAATAAAGTGACTATTTTAAATAATGAGTTAAAGAAAAAGTTTAAGGTTAAAAATCCAAGAATAAAGTTATTAGGGCTAAATCCTCATGCAGGTGAAGGAGGAAAAATAGGTGATGAAGAAAAAAACATACTTATTCCTGCTGTAAAAGAATTAAGAAAGAAAAAAATTAATGTTTCTATGCCTATGTCGGCAGATACAGCTTTTACAAAAAAACTACTTAAAGAAACAGACGCTTATCTTGGAATGTATCATGACCAAGTCTTGCCTGTATTGAAGGCACTTAGCTTTGGTAATTCAGTTAATATAACTCTTGGAGTACCTATTATAAGAACATCAGTTGATCATGGGGTTGCTCTAGATATTGCCGGTTCAGGCAAGGCTGATACCTCATCTTTAAAAGAAGCTATAAGAACTGCTAAGAAGATTATCTAATGAATGATAGAGATATTAGAAGAAAACTCGGCCAAAATTATCTATCAGATCCAGCTATTATTTTTGAGATGGGTCAGGCTATATCTCCGCAAAAAGGTAATCATATTTTAGAAATAGGTCCAGGAATGGGAGCGCTAACAAATACTGTAAATAAAGAAGGAGTTAATATTAAGGCTATTGATGTAGATAAGAAAAATATTGATTTCTTATCTTCTGAATTTAAAGGTCCAGGTAATTTTGATTTTATACACGGTAATATTTTAAAAACATCTTTAGATTTTCTTAACGAAACCCAGCATCGAATAATAGGTAACCTCCCCTACAACATTTCAACGCAAATAATTCTTATGTTTACAGATTGGGTTAATGAAATTCAGGACATGCACTTTTTAGTTCAAAAAGAAGTTGCACAAAAGATATGTGGAGAAGTGGCAACTAAAAATTGGGGCAAGTTAGGAATTAAGTTATCTGCATTCTTCAACACTCAGATTCTATTTGATGTTCCTCCAGAAGCATTTGATATCAAACCAAAGGTCACATCAAGCTTCATAAGATTGACTCCAAACAACGAGTTAAATATTGATGCGGCAACAAAGAGCAATCTCTATAAGGTAGTGGATCTATCTTTTGGTTCTAGAAGAAAAAATATTAGAAATAATTTAAAAAAACAATCTTTTGATTGGGATTCGTTAGGAATTGATAATAATTTAAGGCCTGAGGAAATTCCGCTGGTAGATTATCTAAAACTAGCCAAGGCTTATAAAGAATAATGGCTCATTATGTGATTGGGGACCTTCAAGGATGCTTCGAAGAGCTCATGATTTTAATAAAAAAAATTAAATTCGATCCTAATAAGGATATATTAATTTTTGCAGGTGATCTTGTTAACAGAGGGGACCAGTCTTTAGAGGTCATGGAATTCTGTATTCAAAATAAGAAATCTATAAAAGCTGTTTTAGGTAATCATGATTTTTATTTGCTATACCTAATAGAGCATCAAGGTAAAAATAAATCATTAAAGAAGGTTTTAGAGTCTAAGAATATTAAAAAGTATCATTCTTGGTTAAAGAAACTGCCTTTGTTACTAGAGATTAAAATTAAAGAAACTAAAGAAACCTTCTGGATCTCTCATGCTGGCATACCTTATCTTTGGGATACAAGATTAGCTAAGAAGTTATCAAAAGAAGTTCAAGTGAGACTAAAAGAGGATTCATTTAATGTTTTGGAAAACATATGGGGTGATACGCCTAAAGTATGGAATTCAAAATTAACAGGTTATAAAAGATTAAGAACTATTATCAATTACTTCACACGAATGAGATTCCTTGGCAAAGACGGCTCTTTAAAATTAAAAGCAAAAAAGAACAAAGCAGAAAAAGGACATATTCCATGGTTTGATCAAACAGTAAAAAACCTTAAAAAAGATGAATATATTATTTTTGGTCACTGGGCAGCACTTGAAGGAAAAACTAAACTAGATAATATAATTGGTGTTGATACCGGCTGTGTTTGGGGAAATAATCTCACAGCTATAAGATTAGAAGATAAGAAGTTATTTCAAGTTAAGAAATCATGAAAATTTACGAAGTAGGAGGAGCTGTTCGAGATGCCCTCTTAGAAAAAGAAGCTAAAGACAAAGATTGGGTTGTTGTAGGCTCATCGCCAGAGGAAATGGCCAGTAAGGGTTTTAAACCTATTGGAAAAGACTTTCCAGTTTTTCTTCATCCAGAAACCAAAGAAGAATACGCATTAGCAAGAACTGAAAGAAAGACCGGACAAGGCTATCACGGTTTTAATTTTTATTTTGGTAAAGAGGTTACTCTGGAAGAAGATCTATCAAGAAGAGATTTTACTATTAATGCTATTGCTAAAGATGCCTCAGGAAATCTTATTGATCCTTTTAACGGTGTTGATGATATTAAAAACAAAATCTTTAGGCATGTTTCAGATGCTTTCTCTGAGGACCCCCTCAGAGCTATCAGATTAGCTAGATTCAGAACCTATGAACATTTGCAGGATTTCACGATTACAGATGAAACCAAAGAACTTTTAAGGCAAATTGTTGATTCTGGTGAAATTGGTAAGCTTTCAGAAAATAGAATATGGACAGAAACTGAAAGAGCTCTAGGTTCAAATAATCCAAATATTTATTTTGAGACTCTTGTTGAATTTAAAATACATAAATTTCATTTTAAAGAACTTGTAAAAACTAATTGTGATTCATCCAGTGACATCTATGTTAGATGGGCAGAACTTCAAATAAATAATGATTTTCTTTTGGGCGGTAACCTGCCCATATCTAATACTTTTATTAAAGCATCGCAGACGCTTAGAACGTTGTCATTAATTACCAATGACTCTGATAAAGATGTTCTCATAAAAGTCCTACAAGAAGTCAGATTTGAACGAAGTGAAGATTTAATTAAACGTCTTGTCTCTCTCCCCCAACTTAAAGATACAAAAAAAATGATTCTCAAATTATTAAGCGGAATGAAGAAGACAGATTTTTCTGTGCTAGCAAATATTTCAAAGGAGCAAATTGAAGAAGAAAAGATTAAACTACTCAAACAAGTTATAAAAGAAAGCCGATGAATAAAACAATTTTAATTACAGGTGCTGCAAAAAGGATTGGTAAGGAAATAGCTCTTACATATTGTGAGATGGGCTGGAATATTATCATTCACTATAATTCATCAAAAGATGATGCTCAGAAACTTGCAGACCATATCAATTCTAAGAATCCTGGGACTGCAAAAATCATTCAAGCTAACCTAGACATAGATAGCGAAGTAACAAGGCTCGTAGAAGAATGTAAGAACCTTTTTGATACTATTGATATTCTTGTAAATAATGCTTCTACTTTTTATCCCACTCCTATCGATGAAATATCAGATGAGCATTGGATGAAGTTAGTGGGATCAAATCTAAAAGGTCCTCTATTTTTAATTAGCGGTCTTAAAGATAAATTAAAAGAGTCTAATGGATCTATTGTAAATATTACTGATACCAATCTAAGTAAGGGCGTAGCCAATTACTCTATATATTCAGCTGCCAAGGCAGGACTTGAGTCTATTACTAAAGGTTTGGCAAGGGAATTAGCTCCTAATATTACTGTTAATGCTATTGCTCCCGGAGCAATGCTTGAACCACCAGGTGTTGAATGGACTGATGAACAAAAAGAGAAAGTTGTCTCCAATATTCCCCTTAAAAGAATGGGGTCTGAAAAAGATATTGCTCAGGCAGTGAAATTTGTTGCTGGTGCAAAATATATGACAGGCCAAACAATAAAAGTTGATGGAGGAAGATCTCTGTCATGAGTCTAAGTGAAAATTTACGCGATGAGATGTTTTCTGGTACAAAAGAGGTTGCTGAGAATCTTAAAATAGATACTTTTAAATTACAGCCATGGATTGATGCACATGTCCCAGATGCTGGAGCAATTATAAAAATAGAACAGTTTAAAGGCGGACAATCAAACCCAACCTATAAAATTACTACTGAAGGCAAAGATCTTGTTTTAAGAAGAAAACCTCCAGGAAAGTTACTTCAATCAGCTCATGCGGTTGATAGAGAATATAAAGTGATAACAGCTCTTTATGAGACTGACGTTCCTGTTCCAAAAACATACGGTCTTTGCGAAGATGATGATGTTGCTGGAACTGCTTTTTTTGTTATGGATTGCTTGGATGGAAATATATTCTGGGATCCGATGATACCTAGTATTTCAAAGGAAGACAGAATCAAGGTTTATCATAATAAAAATAAGACACTTGCAGCACTTCATAGCGTTGATTATAAAAAAGTGGGTTTAGAAGATTACGGTAAACCAGATAACTATGTTGGGAGACAAATTGAAAGATGGTCTAGACAATACAGAGCATCTGAAACAGATAATATTGAAGCTATGAATAACTTAATAGAGTGGCTTCCAAAAAATATTCCAAATGATAATGCGACATCAATTGTCCACGGAGATTTTCGTTTAGATAATATGATCTATAAAAATAATAAGGTTATAGGTGTTCTTGATTGGGAACTTTCTACTTTAGGGCATCCTGTTGCTGACTTTAGTTATCATTGCTTAACTTGGCGAACAGAGCCTATCTTTTATGACTATCCAAAACTTAAAGAACTTGGTGTTCCAAATGAAATTGAGTATAGAGATATGTACTCTGAAGCTACTGGTCAGGACCTTTCTGAAAACTGGGAATACTATATGGCATTTAATATATTTAAGGTAGCAGCTATTTGTCAGGGAATTCTGGGAAGAGTGAGAGATGGAACAGCAGCAAATAAACATGCAGAGGAAAGAGGTATGAAGGTATACCCTCTCTCCGAAGGTGCATGGTCAATAGTAGAAAATAACTTTAAATAAGTTCTTTTAAAGGCTCTGATACAAAAGAGTATTTAGCTACTTCATCACTCTCAAATATAATTTCTTCATCATCTATTTGAAGAACAATATCTATATCAAGAGTTCTGGCACTAAATTTTGGAGCATCTCTATTTCTGCCTGACTCATCCTCAATACCTTTTAGTTTTTTATTAAGCTCATCAAAAGACAGGCTGCTATCCCCAGACACAACAAGATTTAAAAAATCATCACCTTCAAATCCTTCTGCTTTGGTCTGATGAACAGACGAATATTCGCTGTTATCTAATATTTTTTGAAGTTTTTCTATAGCAAGAATAATATTTGCTTCTGCATTAATGTTACTGCCTAGTGAGAGATAGAATTTCATTATCTATGAATAACCAAGCCAACGTCTTTTGCACCCCTTAGAGCTCCTGGCTTAGACACTCTAAGCTTTATTGACTCAACTCCATAATCGTCCTTCACAAGAGCTGCAATGCCTTCAGCAAGCGATTCTTGGAGTTGAAAAGATGAATCTTCAACAAATTTAATCACACCTTTGCAAATAGCCTTATAGTCGATGGTATCTTTAATGGAATCAGTTGCAGCTGCCCTTTTGCAGTCAAAAGGAAATTCCATATCAATAGATACTTCTTGTTTTACTTTTCTTTCCCAGTCAAAGATTCCTATGATGGTTTCGACCCGTAAATCTTTTATATAAATAATATCTTTCATTTTGATAGTTCGTTTAATGGCCATCTAGCTCTAACCGATGATCCAATGTTTATAATTTTATCAGAAGATCTTAAAGATCCAACGAATGCAATCATAGCTGCATTATCACCGCAGTACTTAAGGTCCGGATAATAAACTTTAATTCCCATAGAGTTTTCTAATTCTTTTATAGCAGATCGAAGAGCTTTATTAGCTGCCACTCCTCCAGCAATAATCACATTGCCTCTGCCTGTTAGCTCAACAGCTTTTTTTATCTTCTTTGTAAGTACGTCAATAACAGCTTGTTGAAATGAAGCTGCAATATCTGCTTTAACCTGATCGTTTAAATCTTCTATGTCTCTTAATTTATATAAAACAGATGTTTTTAATCCACTAAAGCTTAGATCAAGATTATCGCTATGCATCATAGGTCTTGGGAAATCAAAAGCTTTTGGATTTCCATTTACAGCCAATGTTTCTATATGAGGTCCGCCTGGATAAGGAAGGCCTAGAAGCTTACCCACTTTATCAAATGCCTCACCAACAGCATCGTCTTGAGATTGGCCTAATATTTCATATTCTCCTCTGTACTTAACGTCCACAATCATGCTGTGACCGCCACTAACTAATAAGGATACATAAGGAACAGCAATTTCAGGAAATTCCATTATTGGAGACATGAGATGCCCTTCTAAATGATTGATTGGTATTAAAGGGATGTCCAGTGCTATGGCAAGACCTTGAGCAAAACTCTCTCCTATCAATAAAGCGCCTAATAAACCAGGTCCTGAAGTATATGCAACTTGATCAATAGTACTTAAATCTATATCACCAAGAGCATCTTCTAAGACTTGAACGATTTTCACACAGTGATCTCTTGAGGCTAGTTCTGGAACTACTCCGCCATATTCTGCATGCATTTTTATCTGACTATATACAGATTCTCCGATAATTCCTTGCTCGCTATCAAACACAGCTATTGCCGTTTCGTCACAAGATGTTTCGATTCCTAAAGTTTTCATAAAAATGTTTTGCAAATATTCTAATTACAGCCTAAACTACGCGACTAATTATGCCTTCAATTATAATAAAAGAAACAGAACATTTTGACATTGGTTTAAGAAAGTTCAAGCGCGCTTGCGAAAAAGCAGCAATTGTCCCTGAGATCAGAGCAAGAGAGTTCTATGAAAAACCAACTGAGAAGAAAAAGCGTCTTATGGCAGCAGCTGTTAAGCGTGCAAGAAAATCAAATAGAAAGTACGCTTTCCCAAGACAAAGATCATACAGATAATCTTGACCCTTCTTTCAGAAATTCAATCAGACCTTAAGCAAGCAATGCTTAGCAAAGACGAGATGACTCGTGATACCTTGCGGATGTTTAAATCAGAAGTTCAAAAATACGAAATCGATACTAAAGAAACTGCTGATGATGCCAAAGTACTTCAAATCATCAACAAGATGATAAAACAAAGAAATGACTCAATTACTCAGTTCACTAATGGTGGAAGAGCTGATCTGGCTGAGAAAGAGCAAGCTGAAGTAGACGTCCTTTCAAAATACAAGCCTCAACAATTAGATGAATCTGAAATAACTGTTAAAGTTCAAGCAGCAATTGCTGAATCCGGTGCTGCTTCAATGCAGGATATTGGTAAGGTTATGGGTATTCTTAAGACTTCTATAGCACCAGGTACAGCTGACATGGGTATTGTAAGTAAGATCGTCAAAGAGCAATTAAGCTAAAAAAGTTATTGGATCATCGCATCCGTTGGAAAAAATATGGAAAGAAGCAACGACAGAAAGCCTAACGAACTTAGAGAAATAACAATAGAGCCAAATGTAAACGTTCACGCTGAGGGGTCGGTCTTAGTATCCTTCGGTAATACTAAAGTTATATGTACAGCATCTATAGATACTAATGTACCGAGATGGATGAGAGGAAGTGATGAAGGCTGGGTGACAGCAGAATACGGAATGCTTCCACGCTCAACAAATGAAAGAATGGGTAGAGAGGCTGCTAGAGGAAAACAAAGCGGAAGAACTCAAGAAATTCAAAGACTTATTGGTAGATCTTTAAGACAAGCGGTCAATTTAAAATATATAAAAGGCAAGACTATTAATATCGATTGCGATGTTATCCAAGCAGACGGCGGAACTAGAACAGCTTCTATTACTGGTGGATGCGTAGCTTTATTTTTAGCTCTACAAAATCATCATGACGATCATAGAGCAATTAAAACTCATGTTGCTGCAGTATCTCTTGGAATATTGAACGGTCAAGTTGCACTTGATTTAGATTATAAAGAAGACAGTAGTGCTGAAGTTGATCTAAATTTAGTGATGACAGACGGATCTGAGCTAATTGAAATTCAAGGAACAGGCGAAGAAGCTCCGTTCACTAGAGAGCAGCTCAATGATATGCTTGAAGTTGGAAGTGCAGCTATTGCTGATATTATTGAGAAACAAAAAGCCTGCTTAAAATAAGTGAAAGACTATCAAAGAACATTTTTAAACCTAGCACTAGATGCCAAGGCCTTAGAATTTGGTACCTTTATTCTTAAATCAGGCAGAACAAGTCCTTACTTTTTTAACGCTGCAAAAATGCTTTCTGGAAATCTTTCGGAGTTAGCTAACTGCTACGTTGAGGCTATCAAAGACACTGAAATAAAGTTTGATTGCATCTACGGACCTGCATACAAAGGCATATTTCTAGGTTCGATTGTCGCTATGCTGCTTAGCCAAAAAGGAAAAGACTACCCTCTTTCTTTCGATAGAAAAGAAATAAAAGATCACGGCGAAGGTGGCAATATTATTGGTAATAATCCAAGTGGCGATGTCATGATTATTGATGATGTCCTTTCAGCCGGAACAGCTGCAAGGGAGTCTATTGAGCTAATCAATAATATTGGTGCAGTACCAAAGGTATTTATTGTTGGTCTTAACAGACAAGAAAAAGGTTCAGGTGATTTATCTGCAAGTGATGAACTTCAAAAAGAATTTGGTATTACTGTGAAATCGATAGTTGATTTAAATACCCTAATATCCTTTTCAGAAGATAATCCAGACTTCGAAGAATATCTAGGCGAGCTTAAGAGCTATAGAGAAAACTGGGGAGCATAATATGTTTTCTGGAATAGTCGCCGCCAAAGGCAAAGTATCTAAAGTTAAAGAGTTTGAAGATTACATGCGTATAGAAATAGCTTCACCTAAAGGATTTAATAAAGGCTTGAAAAGAGGTGCTAGTGTTTCTATAAACGGAGTCTGCCTTACTTCAAAAGACGATGGCTCTACATCATTAAAATTTGATGTCATTGAAGAAACTATTGCCAGAACTAATCTTAAGAATATAGCGAAAGGAGAAATTGTTAATCTTGAAAGGTCTATAAAATCTTCAACTGAAATTGGTGGTCATTTAATGTCAGGTCATATTCACTTCACTGCTAAGGTAGTGAAAATTACTGATAAAAAAAATACTAGAGATATGCAAATATCGTTAACAAAAGAATATTTGGATTACGTCATGGAAAAAGGCTATATCGGCATCAACGGTTGTAGCTTAACTGTTGGAAAAGTGAATAAAAATAATTTTTATATTCATCTCATTCCAGAAACATTAGAAATAACTAACTTAAATAACCTAGGCAAAGGTGACTTCGTAAATATTGAGATAGATCAAAATACAATTACAGTTGTGAACACTGTAAGAAAGACTTTAGCTGCTCAAAAATCTCGATAATACCGCCATTCTAATAGCAACACCGTTTGCAATCTGATCTCGAATTACTGAATTTTCAGACTGATAAACACTCTCAGAAATTTCAATATAATTTACAGGGCCAGGATGCATAACAATAACATCTCCTCGTGCATGCCCAACTCGCTCAGAGGTGAGTTCATAGGCTTGCTTGTAATCTTCTAGGTCTAGATTTAGATCTTCTTCAAAGCGTTCGTATTGAATTCTAAGAGTCATAATTACATCAGCATCTTGAATAGCCAGATCAAGATCTGGTTCGTATTTACCTAAAGCAGGATCTAAATACTTAGTACACATACTAGGATGACCGCAGAAAGTTAAAGAACCGAATGAAAAATTAGATAGCACTTCAATAAAGGACGATGTAACTCTTGAATGATCAAGGTCGCCGACAATAACAATATTAAGGTCATCTACTGATCCTTTGTTATCCATAATAGTCATTAAATCAATCAAGGCCTGAGTGGGATGAGATATCGATCCTTCTCCTCCATTAACAAAAACCATTTCTGGCATATATTCAGCTAATTCTCTTATCACAGAATCAGGATGTCTTAAAACACACAGATCGACTCCCATGAGACCTAAAGCATCTACTGTCTCGTATATTGACTCGCCTTTTTCAATCGAAGAACTGGCTATATCAAAGTCTATAACAGAGCAGCCTAAATTTTTTGCAGCTATTTCAAATGAAGATTTCGTTCTTGTGCTCGGTTCGCAGAATATATTAGCAATAGTCTTGTCTGGGAATAAAACCTCTTTTCTAAAAGAACCATCATCTGATTTAAAGTTTCTAGCAAACTCGATTAGATCAAGCATCTCTTGTTTCGGTAAATCGTTGATTGATAATAGATTTTTAGTCATTAGTAACAAGTATTGCATCCATTTCGACATTGACTCCTAAAGGTAATGCAGAAACCTCAACTGTAGCTCTAGCTGGATAAGGTTCTTTGAAGTGTTTTAACATAGCTTCATTAACAACTGAGAAGTTACCCATATCAGTAATGTATATAGTTAATTTAACAATATCGGATAAAGATAAGTTTGCTGCTTCACAAATACTTGTTAAATTCTTTATAACTTGCTCGGCCTGATCCTCTATTGAAGCATTCATTAAATCACCTGTTTCGGGGTTTAATGGGATTTGACCTGACACAAATAAAAAACCGTTAGCCTTAACTGCTTGAGAGTATGGACCTATTGCTTTGGGTGCTTTGTCTGTAAATATTATTTCTTTCGTCATGAGATTCTCCTCTTTTGAAACAATCCAAAATGATGTAATGAGGATTGTACATAATATAAAAATTTTAGGTTTATCATTTTTCATTAATGATTCTTACGCAGCTTGCTGCAAATTTTTTAGACCTTACCTTTTGCATAATTATATTTAAGTCATCAATATTTTCAACATCGAGCTCTATCTCAAAACCTGTGAATTTGCGGTCGATATTTTTGGCGCTGACTTGTTGCATATTTAAACCTGCTTTTGTAAAAATTGCTGCTAAGTCTGAAAGGACTCCAATTCTATTTTCAGTGCTAATGCTTAATTTAGCAGTATAGAGATGAGCTTTCTTAGACTCCTCCCAATGAGCAGATAAATATCTTGTGTCTTTGTTTATAAAAGGAGCTACTTGTTTGCAATGACTGTGATGAATAACTATTCCTCTTTCAGTGTCTGAGTGAGCTATAACAGAATCTCCACATACTGGATGACAGCACTTTGCAAATACAACAGCCACGCCTTCAATATTATTGTCAATAATAGGAAGTGATTTTCGAGCTTCATGATCAGTATCTTTTCTTATTTGAAGACCAGAATAAAAACGTTCAGCAACAATATTTCCTGTTCTTTTACCTAGACCAAGATCAGTTAATAACTTATTCAAAGAAGTAACTCCGATTGTATCTAGAACTCTTTTCAAGGTGCTGCCTCTATAGTCAGATAATGATTTCCCTGATCTTTGAAGCTCTGATTCAAGCATTAACTTTCCTGCCTTTCGGGCAGATGAGATCTTTTGATTTCTTAATTTTGATCTAATACCACTTCTTGCTTTACTTGATACTACAAAATTTAACCAAGCAGGATCCGCTTCAACTGAAGCACTCGAAGTAATAATTTCAACCGTTTGTCCATTTTGTAACTTTACATTTAAGGGAGCTTCCCTTCTATTGACCTTGCAACCAATTATGCTATTTCCAAGACCTGTATGAACTTCATAAGCAAAATCAATTGGAGTGGCCCCGCTCTTAAGCGCATAAATATGTCCTTTTGGTGAAAAAAGATAAACCTCATTAGAATCTAGATCTTTTTTAATAGATTCAGCAAATTCGGTAGCTCCTGAAGATTTTTTTTGAAGATCTATAAGACCTGAAAGCCATTTGGTTGCTCGTAATTCTGAGCCCTTGCTCTCATCTTTGGTTTTATAACCCCAATGAGCGGCTATTCCCATGTTAGCAATTGACCACATGCTTCTTGTCTGAATTTGAACCTCAATAGGAAATGCATTTAATGCTAATAAACTAGTATGAAGAGCCTGGTAACCGTTCGTTTTAGGTATAGCGATATAATCTTTAAATTTCCCTCCAATCGGAGAAAAGTAGTTATGGATGATACCTAAAGATCTATAGCAGTCATCAACAGAATCTACTAATATTCGAAATCCATAGACATCTAATATCTCAGAGAATGGCTTATGTTTTTTTTTAATTTTATTGTAAATACTATAAAGATTCTTTTCTCTTCCTTTAACAGCAGCACCTTTAATATCATTTGCTTTCAAGTGACTTTTAAGTTCTTTTCTAATTTTATCTACAATTTTTTTTCTGCCGCCACTTGAACTTTTAATAGCATTTTCTAGCATCTGAGCTCTTAAGGGGTGTATACATTTAAAAGATAACTCTTCAAGCTCAGATCTAATATCCTGCATTCCCACTCTCAATGCCAAAGGTCCGTAGACTTCTAGAGTTTCTTTTGATTTTTGAATTTGTTTTGTTCTTGGTAAATGTTCAATCGTTCTCATGTTGTGCAATCGATCGCACAATTTAACAAGTATCACTCTCACATCATTAGCCATAGCCAAAGCCATCTTTTGAAGATTATTTGCATTTATTTCAGAGACATTATGCATATCCAACTTGCCTAACTTACTAACACCATCGATTATATTTGCTACATCTTTACCAAAAATTTTGGATAATTTATTTTTTTGAACGTTACAGTCTTCCAATACGTCATGCATTAAAGAGGCACAGATAGAATCTAGATCCATCTTAAGATTAAGTAAGATATTGGTAACTTCAACGGGGTGGGTAATATAATCTGACCCATCTCTTCTCTTTTGACCTTCGTGGGCATAGAAAGCAAAAGTATAGGCCTTTTGAATTTTTTTTATATCTTCGTTAGACAAGTAAGCTTTTGAAGCCTTGAATGTGGAGGAGGGTAATTTTAGGAGTTCTGTCTCTGAAAAATTATTCAATAAATGATTAGGGAGAACTGTATCACTCAAAGTAGCTCTCCAAAATTCATTTAACCGATTGTTTCTGTTTCTGTATTCCCTGGTACTGAAAATTCATCCAATAAAACATCTTCCTCTAAAGTTCTGTCTAAAGTTTCTTTATCCAAGAGACCGGCTTCAATTTCTCTTAAAGCAACCAGTGTTGGTTTATCATTATCCCACTCTACAAGAGGGTCTCTGCTTGTTGTAGCAAGCTGACGCGCTCTTTTAGAAGCCATTAAGATTAAGTCAAACCTACTTGGAATAACCTGTAAACAATCTTCTACTGTAATTCTAGCCATATAATTTCTCCGTGGATGGGTATTCTAGTTCTTATTACCCCATTAAGACAACAAATCTCTTAATATCTTTTCATTTTTATTATCATGAGATGGCATATCTCCATCAATGACAATGCTAGAGATAGCTTTGCAAGCTAAATCAAAATTATCATTTAAGATATTATAATCAAAATCCTTGGCACTCTCTAATTCTGTAATAGCGTTATTAAGTCTTGTATCTATAACCTCTTCGGAATCAAGCCCTCTTTTAACTAGTCTTGATCTAAGTTCCTTAAAACTAGGAGGGATTATAAAGATAGAAGTATTTTCAATACCAGCATTTTGTATTTGTTGAAAGCCTTGCACATCAATATCTAAAATAATATTTATCCCGTGATTAACTCTGTATTCGATATAAGATCTTGGTGTTCCATATTGGTGCTCATGAACAACAGCATTTTCAATAAATGCATGTTCATCTTCTTTTAAAGAATTAAACTCGTCATCTGACATGAAGAAGTAATGCTTACCATCCTCTTCTCCGTCTCTAGGCAATCTTGTTGTGGCCGATATAGAGAGCTCAACATTATCAAAGGTTTCGGTAAGATAACTAATCAAAGATGATTTCCCTGCGCCTGAAGGAGCAGATATAACAAATAACCTTCCTTTTGCTTTCTTATTCAATATTCTGGGCCTGTTCTCGCATTTCTTCTACTGAAAGTTTCATGTCTAATGCTATCTGTTTGTATGAAGGTTCGTCTAGTTTTACTGAAAGTGTACTGGTTTCTCTAAATAGTTCTTGCAAAATAAAGTCTATCTTTTTGCCGCTAGTTTTTGTTGAAGACAATTCTTTTTTTAGTGACTTCGAATGAAAGATAATCCTCTCAATTTCTTCAGCTACATCATGCTTAAGAACCAGCAAAGCTACTTCTTGTTCTAATCTATTATTATCAATATGAACTGTTAAATTTTGAATTTTCTTTTTAAGATTTTCAGATCTTTTTCTCGTTAGTTTTCTATTAGAAGCTGATAGCCTTGATGTGCTCATTTCAATTTTATTTATTTTAGTAATAAAGATTTTTTCAATTTTAGTTCCTTCAGAGCTTCTACTATTTATAAGCTGGTTTAAGGCTTCTATAAAAACCTTTTTAACTAGTTTGTGATTGATAGAGATACTTTGTTCTGAGTTGATGATACCTGGCATATCTTTCACATCAGAAAAACTAATATTATTAGAATTAATATTAGGAATCTTTTTAACAGAACTTATTAGGTTGTTTAAAGATACTTTATTAACAACATAAGAGTTGCTTGAAGGGAACTTTAATCGAAACCTTACATCAATATTTCCTCTTTTTAGTTTTTTAGAGATGCTATCTCTCACATATAAGTCAAGTTCATTGCTTAAATCATTTGGCTTCGTAGAAATCTCAAGAAATCTATGATTTACAGTTTTAATTTCACAATAGAC
>MDSY01004577.1_pt1 | contig 16083 bp, 18 predicted proteins | sample 811131 | NCBI WGS metagenome assembly MDSY01 (sample SAMN05326643, study PRJNA326480) | marine metagenome | isolation source: seawater | place: Atlantic Ocean: South West | collected 2010
GAACTTGCTCATGCGCATGCCGCCATTCGCCTTCACTTGGACAACGTATCTCCCACGATTTCACAGAATCAAGCCCGAGCTCAACAGAATCGAATTGTTCGGATAACGCCGTGCAAATTTGTATCAGTCGGTCGCCACTCAATATGATTTCAGTATCCTTAAGTTCGAGTAGTTCTTGTAATTGGGGCTGTGATAAAACCGATTTCATCACATAAAATTCAGGGCATTGAACTTCGTGGCGAGGTCGTTGACTACCATACATCCATCCACCTTTTTCAGTTCCAAGAAAAACGCTACCTGCCTGAACGGGAGTGAATTCAATACCTCGATATTGAATTGACAACTTCTCACCTCATTGTATGCTTGCTTCCATGCGACGGTACCATGCCATGCCATTGGTATGATCTTCAAGCAATGAGAATTGAGGGAATGGGGAAATGGAACGCATATAGCCAAATACTGAAAAATCTACGAGGTCTGGATTCCCACCACCAAAGTAGGGTTGTGTGTTGTGTGCTTCAGTGAATTCAGTCAAGAGGTCATGCCAAAGTTGCTTAGGTTTACGTCCATCATTCTTGACTCTTTTTCGGGCAATAATGCCCCACATAATTGGGAAACCAGCCCACGCGTATAATCGCTTTGAAAAGAAACCAAACTTCTCAACTTTAGAAATCTTCAGTGTTGTTTTTAGTGCCGAACCTAAGGTGCCATAGAGAATTGGAATCGTGGCTTTTGACATTTTGGTATCAGCCCAATCGAGCCATTCCAGTTGACGCTCAGCATCTCCCATTGCAGCCAACTTCCCCTCGTTATAGGTGGAATCAATGTGCTTCAAAAGTGGAGTCGAGTCAACGTGGTATTCGCCATTTTCGTCGGTAAATACCGGTACTTTACCCCAGTTATCAGTGAAACCCACTTCTTTCTTGATTTTCATCCCATTGACACTTACAAATTCGACGTCGAGTTTGAGATACTCAATCAATCCCCTCACCTTCCAACAAAAAGGGCAGGTGAAGAGCATATGGAGGGTAGGCGTTTGACCCATGGAGTGAGGGTGTTGCCGCCCCTTTTTCAATCCTCGTCATCCGACTCAGGTTTCCAACCAGGCTTCCAAAATTCAAGATTGTCAAGCCAAATTACCCATTCCGTATCTTCGCAAGTAAGCAAACGGAAAGCACGAGCATCCAATCCACTTCGATTGATATCGCTCAATATTCCATCACGGGCTGCATCGCTCCATTCGACCTGCATTCTGCGAATCTCTCTTCGGGCTTCGGCAGGATTATCAAAATTCAATTCGCATGCGTCTCTCAATTCAGAGATTAAAATACGGTTATCCTTCAGTAAAGGATCGTTGATTGGAGCGCGATATGATTTCGCCTTCTTCCCAAACGGCCACCAACCCATGGTCTTGAATCACTGGCCCTTCCCTAAGACATTTTGGACGCATGCGTATGAGGGCTTCTTGAATAAGGGCGCCTTGGCAAAACCATGGCAAGAGTTACCGTTCATCTTCACGGGGTTCCAAAGGAGAAAGCAAACCGCGAACTCATTGAGATGTATTCAAAGCGGATCTCATCACGTGGGATTCGTATTGAATATCACTCTGATAAAATGGGTGTTGATGCATATACGGATTTTCTTGGAAAAAGAAAAGGCACGGTAATTTATTTGGATGAAGGTGGTATAATGCTTGATTCTCTCGAGTTTTCAAGCCGTGTTCAAGAGTGGAACATTGCAGGAGATGAAACTCATTTGGCCATCGGGCCAGCACAAGGCTGGTCTTCCGACAATATGCCGACCAACGCCCAACGCTTGTCTCTTTCGAAAATGACCTATCCGCACGAGCTTGCAAGCGTTCTTTTGGTCGAACAATTATATCGTGCCACAGAGATTCTACGCGGAAGCGCTTATCACAAGGCCTGAGCAAAGGGTCAAAAAGTGCCGTTTTGTCGAATGATATAGAGGGCCATTATGTTAGCATTTGAAACAGATACTTTGCAGTGGATTTTGATTGGTTTTGAAGCAATCATAGGCCTTCTGTTGTGCATTGGTTCGAAAAGTCAACCCTTCCCGCGCCCCTCTCGACGGTTTGGCCAGTTCATTTTGGTCCTTACTTCGCTGATCGCTGTGGGCCAAATGGCACCAGCTCCAGTCACAGTGACAGGACATCTTGTCATACTCACCGGAATCGGCTCGTTCGGCCTTCTTGCCGGAATCCATCACTTAGTTCGCACTCGTAGAGAAGTACTCATTGCTCCATTTTCAGGATTTTTCTTCTGTGTGGGAGTCGGCGGATTGATGGTTCAAACATGGAGTAGTTTGAATCAATTTGAACAGTGGGCTGGATTTTTCTCTCTCGTCATTCTTGCCGGAGGACAGACATGGTTGGTATTTCGTGGCCTCTTAATTGGCCGTTTACCTCTCGCTTGGAGTCAAGCTGGAATGGTTGCTCTACAGCGTGGACAAATCAGCGGTGAGAAAGGAGCGATAGCCTGTTTTGAAAAGGGATGGGATGCAGAGGAAGAGCACTTGAATCCAATGGCATATCTCGCTCTTCACAGGATTCATCTTTTCATTGAAGACCAAGAAACGGCGGAAGAATGGTTTGAATCACTTCTGGCAGTAGGCGGTGAAGAGGCTGTTGCTGTTGAATGGATTCAGGCGATTCATGAGGCACTGGAAAAAATCGATTCCTCCGGAGCTCTTCGCCTTCCACACCTCGCCCTCTCTGAGCAGGAATAGTATTTTTCCGGAAACATTACCGCCATATCCGGAATATTTCGGATGAATATAGGCAGATTGTGATACATTACGGCAAAGGCCTTAAGAGGCATAAAAACAATGTAATACCATGGGAGAAACATTTGAGGCACAAGTAAAATGGACACGAGGCAACTTTTTTTGGTTGGCTGTTGTAATTTGGTTCTCTTCGAGTCTGCTTTCCCAAGCAGCCTATGTGGCGTTTTACGGTGTACCGTACGACGCAATCTCTCTTCTCAAAGAATTTGGTCCACTGTATTATGCAGTTTTGATTGTTGAACTCATGATGTGGACGGGAATCGGTTCTGTTGTTTTTCTTCGCTTTGCAAAAAAGGTTGTTCCGAAGTTTCAATCGCCTTTACCTTCCGCCTGACCTCATGTGCCGATTTCTCCCACACCCCCCAAAAACGCCGAAAATCATGGTTCTTGGGCGATGAGTTGATGGTCCTTCAAGTAAAGGAACGCATGTGAAAGAGCACTCAGATCTCCCCTTCTTTTCAGGACGTCCAATGGATGTCTGTTCATTAGCGGATGAAGATGTTGCATTACGTACTCTACCGAGAGGAGCAAGAATAGTATCTCTTGAAGATGCTCGAGAGAACTTACCGAAAGCAACTCGGTGGTTGGCAGAACTCCAAGCAATGAGTGATGAGGCGCATGACCTTACAGAAGAACTGGAAGTCTTACTTGAATCGCTCGAGGCAGAAAGCGAACATGTCGTGGAAGTTGCTGAACAATTAGCACAACTCGTCACACATTGGCAAAGTGTAACCTCAAAAATTGAAGCGACTGGGACGCGTATCGCTTGCTTAGAGCCGGGCAGATTAGAATGGTATGGGGTGGTCGATCAACACCTGGCCTTGTATTCATGGCGCTTCGGTGAAGAAGATATTGAATGGTATCATCCAATCGATGCAAGCTTCCTTGCCCGAAAACCACTCATAGAAGCATGACTTGGGACTGCCTGAGGCAGAGTCATGGTACGCATCACACGAGTCTATACAGGAACAGGAGACGAAGGAGAAACTTCACTTGTCGATGGGTCCCGACGTTCAAAAACAGACCCGCGTCTTGAAGCAGTGGGTACATGCGATGAACTCAATGCACTTCTTGGAATGTGCCTTATGGAAATTGCACGCCTCCCAAAGCATGAGGACGGGGGCAGCCGTTCTACCGTCCAACGTGTTCAATTGATTGCGAATCAAGCCCTTCCTCGATTACAAAACGAACTTTTTGACCTTGGAGCCGAATTAGCATGTCCGCCATCGAAATTACCCGAAGGAATGGTTGTTTTGAATGAGAACCAAGCATCGGTCTTGGTTGATGAGATGGATGCATGGCTCGAACAACTTGAACCATTGACCAGTTTTATTCTCCCCTCAGGCGATGGACCTGAAGCTGTGATTCATCTTACCCGTACCGTTACTCGACGTCTTGAGCGTACGGTTCTTCGTCTCGCTGAATCGGAAGGAGATGATGCTGTCCGACCGCTTGTTCTGGTATATCTCAATCGTCTTTCAGATTGGTTCTTTGTGTTCGGACGCTGGGTTTGTTTGGGTCTTGGAAATGATGAATCGCTTTGGATGCCACTTGGACGCAGAGGCCCAGAAAGTGGTGTTGGTGCTTTGATTCGAAAACTAAATCACAACGATGAGGAAGTCAATCAAATTTGAATCATTCCTTGCCAAGAGAAATCATATGGCGGCGTGCATTTTCGAGTATGCTCCGTGTTTCGTCATGCGTGAGTTGTTCCTTGGCTTGTTCCCAATCCAGCCACATATGACCTTGATGTTCATGCGAGAGAGTGACCGTAATACGCTCTGTCTCTGCTAAATACCAGTAGACTTGCTTCGTCCGTTTACGACCTTTGTGCCAGTATGAATATTCACTTCGCTCCACAAAACCGGGAACAAATTCAATTTCATTTATTCCAGTTTCCTCTCCAAGTTCACGCCGAGCCGTTGCATGATGGTCATCATCATTTTCTTCAACATGCCCTTTTGGAAAATCCCAGTGACCCTGCGGGTACTGGAGGAGAAGTATTGTCCCATAATTGACTAAAACGATGCCACAAGAGGTCTCCATGCAGTTGGCACAACAGCAATAGGTCAAGTTAATTGTGGCTAAATGTTCTCAAATACATTCTTGGAGAGCGCACACACCCGTTGCGTTATGCCTCCCTCTTCGACGCCACTGAAAAGAGCAGGATTACCTGAATTTAGCCGAATTATTGCAGATTCAGACCTCGACGGACTCTGTGCAGCAGCTGTTCTTAAAGCAGCCAACCCCGATGCAGAAGTTCATTTCGCCCATGCTGCATTAGTTCGTTCAGGAGCCATCGATGCATTGGTTGACCGTTCTACTGCAATGGTGGATTTACCTTTCCACCCTGCATGCGGATGGTACCTCGATCATCACCAGACCAATCGCCCGAATGAAGAAGAAGAGGCACAGTTTGTACTCGATGGAGGGACCTGTCATTGGGAGGCAACACCTTCTGCTGCACGGCTTGCATATGATGTATTGAGCCCGTTTATTGATGTCTCTCACTTAGAAGAAATAATGCCCGTTGTCGATGCTCTTGACTCAGGTCAAATCACTCGTGAGGAGTTTATTGAAGATGGACCCATACTCCAACTTGCTCGTTCGCTTTCGCTTAGAGAATCAGAACACATGCATCATGTCCTCACTTTACTTTCTCAAGGTTCAAGTTTGAATGAAGTTTTACAAGATTCAAAAATCGCTCCACATATTGAGAGAGCCCGGCATGAACGTAAAGCAGCACAAGCAGTTGTTGAACAACATACTGAAATTATCGACCGCCTTGCTGTTTGCCGGATGGATGAAAAAGGAGTTCGTTCAAACGGCTACCTAGTCACCGCCTGGGCTGGAGAAAGGGCCGACGCGTGCTGCATCATTCACGGTTATGCTGACGGTTCGATCGAGACTCCTAACCGACCTGCACTTTCGGCAAGTTTCTATGCCAATTCATTTCTAGAAAACGGTCAAGGGCGATACGATTTATCACGATTGGCTACAGCAATGGATCCAACGGGTGGAGGCCATGCAAATGCTTGCGGTTGTCGAATTCAAGCGCCAGGAATAGATTCAAACCTTGAGATATGGCTTCGAATGTGGAAAAACCGGAACGAAGAACTCGCGATTAAGTGAGTTATAGTACGGTGAAAATATACAAGAATCCCAAGAAGGCATGTAGGAAGGCCAAGACCACAATGAGGTCGGCCGCTCGTCCATGTTTCAAGGCGTGATGAGCGAATTTTTCGCCTTCGTTTCGAGCGTCACGGGCTCGACGGCCCATACGTGCAAGTAGAAACAGCAAAACAAAACCAATTGGACCCATGAATCCGTGGAGACTTTGTGGAATCAATGAGGCGAGGATACTTTCATTTTCTCTCCAGCCAACAAATGCACGGCTCAAAAAAGCTACACAAATGACAAAGAATGCAGACCAAATTAATCGGTTACCATACTTCTCATGTTGAGAGAGTGCTTTTTTCCGAGACTCTCCTTTGAGTTCATGGCTTTTTCTGCGCCATGAATATTGCCACCAAATCCAACCAAGCAGCCCTGTTGCAAGTAAAGGATGGAGCAATAAAACCACAATACGAACGATGTCCATTCTATTCCTCCATCTGCATCCAAGCGTTCTTTGTTCAAGGATGTTCGCAGACTTCTGAAGGAAACGAATCGATTTGAGTTCTAGATGGCGCTTCCGGTGGATTGAAGGAGGGTAGGTTGAGCCAATAGAAGAGGAGGGGGAGCATTGCAAGAGAGCCACATGTCAAATTGTCTTGAAGTTGCTTTCAAAAGCAACATCACAAAACCTCGACGTCAGTCCTTAGTAGTGAAAACTGCTGACTGGCAATTACTTGAGAAACCATGGCGCCCAATCCTTCTTTTGGCCCTTGCCGAGACAGAACTTCCCGCGGCTGATGAAGATGAATCTGATTCACCATCTCGTCGCCGAGCATCCGGTGGACGAGGTAGAAACCGTCGTGGAGGTCGTGGTTCTTCTGGCCCAATGGACTCTCTTCCATCAGCCGCAGAAATGCTTCTTCCTTCCGATTACAGTGCTGCTTATCGGCTTGCAGTTTTGATGGTCCACAAACTTCTCAACAAAGAAGAGTGGGAAGACGAATGGGAAACAACTGAGAAATCATTACGCGAAACATGTTTGGAAAAGGGAGTTCATCCAGTTTGGCTTGACCTCGCTCAACGAACTGCTGTTCTTGGTCAATTCGCTGCTTTCCCGAAAGCAAAAGTGAGCAAGGCCAAAGCAGGTAAGACGGTAAAATTGGATTTGGCTTTCATCAATCCGTTGAACACCGAAGATCTGATTGCAGCAATTGAGGAAATCTCAGTTACCGTTACAGACGCAGAATCTCAAGTAGCTCTTCGAAATATTGTTTCACAACTTTCCTCGGGAAGACAATTACATCCGGCAGAAGTTCTCTATCAATTGGAAGGACAAGCCTCAGCATTGAGTGTTCTGTTGGCATTGGCATCAGGCAAAGACCCTTCAGAATCTCTCGAACGGCTCAAAGAGATCGATGCAGAATTGGCTGAACAACTGAATGACCTCCACATGCTTCGCCAAGGCAAAGTGTTGGACTGGAAGAAGTCAAGAACCGCCAAAGGAAACCATTCATTGGCTTCTGCTCGGCAACTTTTGGCTTGGGAAAATACTCCAGATGCAGCATCAAAACTTTCTTCGAAGCAACTCGCTGAAGGACTTGAATTACTTCGTGAACATACTACGAATGCGGTTCAAATGGAGAAAATCATGTGGTGGCGATTGAACGCCCTTCACAAAGAAGGTAAATCTGAAGAAACAATTCAACTCCTCACCAGTTTGAAGCTCGATCATCATACTGAGTTGTCAACATTAGCGCCTTTACTCTCTGAACTCTCTGGTGATGTAATTGACCAGTGGCTGCTTGAACAAATCCCAATTTTGGATGACGGGTCGCTTGTGGCATTGATTCAAATGAAGTCATTACCTCTGCATATCCGTTCGACGGCTGCAAAGAACCTCTCGCACGACACAAGCGAAGCATGGGAAAGCGTCTTCCCTCTTCTTATTGACATCTATACTCAAAGTATGGAATTAAAACTCCTTGCGCAAATGGTAACATCCAATGATTTAGTCCCAATCTCTCACCCTTACGAAACCCTACTTGTATCGCATTTACTTGATGCTGGAAGTGATAATGAACTTTGGTTAAACGTGCGAACAGCCCGAAGAGCAGCCCTTTCAGAAGTTCATAGTATCGATGCCCCCGACTCTTTCTCATCAACATCTGAAGCGCTGCTTATGCTGTTTGAAGGAGAGAATATCGAAGATAACCGCCTTACTACGGTACTTGACAAGCAAGGCCTTTTGGCCTTTGGACCGATTCGTCAAGCACTCAGAGATGGCGGTAGTGGAATAGCATCCTCGACACACCTTTCAAATCTTGAACAAAGTATTGCTTCAGCAGAACTCACCGATATGGAACGTGTTTTGTTCAATGCTGTTATCGCAACATTACGCCTTAACCACGTGGCTTTGATGCTTCAACATGGGAATTCAGATGCTGAGCATATCGAGACCCTCAATGTCTTGTTGAGCAATCCGATTATCCCAACTGGTATGATTCACAGCGTACGTCATTTGGTTTTAGAGCATGATATCGGATTGCCATCTCTTGTTCGCTGGTACCAAAACCATGACGCCTTATCTCCGTGGCACACCCTTGCACGTGCGGCGGTCTATGCATCAAACCAAGAAGAGTTGAATGCTGCCCGAGACTATCGTAAAGCAGGAGATCATGAAGAATTTGATTACGAATATTCACTTACATTGTATCGTAAAGCCCTGATTCATTTGGCATTCGCTGAGCAATGGCGCGAAGCAGTAGAACTCCTTGATGCACAACCTGCTCTCAAGAGTGCAATTACCCAACGTTTCCAATTATACCTCCGTGTTTCGCATACGGCCAAATCAAAGGATACTAATTCAGCAACCCGCTTACTGAAAGAGTTCGTTAAGCGAACTAAAATGGAAATGGAAGAGAATGAGGAAGGCGAAATGATTGAAGTCATGAGAGTCTACCATGCAGAAGACGATTTAGACATGCTCAAAACCTATCCTCATGAACACCCACGGCCACTTCCGACAGATCCGTTTTGTGGGAGAGTTACTGCAGCTACAAACTCGTTGCACAAGAACCGCCGAAGACAAAAGAATACGTTTGATACCCGATTTAATCAATTGATGCAATTCGGTTCTCCATCAACTGATGAAGTCTACTCACTTGCAAGTGAAGCCGCGAAAGTTCGCCCTGTCGACGGTTTGATGTTCTTGGAACGGGCCCAAAACAGCGTATATTTCAACGAGACCGAAATTCGAAGTTTGCAACAGGCTGAACTGTCCCTTTTCTCTGTCAATAAATCTCAAATTCCAAACGCTTCTCGACGGTATCTCCGTAATCTCTCCCTTGTCCCATTGGTTATTGTCGATACCAATATTTTGGTCGATGCTTTAATCGGCCGAATCTCTGAAAAATTACACCTCGTTGGTGAAATCAGTCTCGATATTCAAGGCCAAGGAAGTTTCCATAAAATCCTCCTCAGCAAAGCGAAGGATAAGAAATTACAACTGTGGTTACCCGATATTGTCAAGCAAGAATTAACCGGCATAGCTTCTGGAGTTAATCAATTGAAGAGCCGATTCGATGATGCTTTAGTATCGCCAGAATTACTTGACAATATATTCAACGCAAAGACACTCACTACCCTAGTAAATGATGTCATCAAGGATTACAACACTTGGAGTCCAATGGATTTGGAAATTGAATCAGAAGCAGGCTCGGAAGATACGAAGGCTGCGATTGAAAAGTTCTTGCTCGAATCAACAGAGATTTACGAAGAAATCACTGCTATGAAGCGAACTCGTGGAGAGCCAATCCGAACCGTTCTCGAAGGTCGCGATATTTATCCAGAAGCACCGGATAGAACCTTGATGCGTATCGCTTCTCAACTTGCAACTCAATCTCTCCAAGACCTCGGAACAGTATTGATTGCAACTCGTGACGGTGATTTCACACTCGTTGCTCGAGCTTTCGAAGAACAATTTGGCTTTGGAATAGCCAAAAATAGCCGTTCACTCAACGCTTGGCTCAAGTGAGCACTCACATGTGGGAAATCATTGCATCGCCAAAGGCGCTGCAAGAGAGGAGTATTGCATCATCCATCAAACGCTCAAAGTCGTAGGTGACGGTTTTTGCAGATATTGCTCCTTCCATACCCTTGACAATCAAATCAGCGGCTTCGATCCAACCCATGTGCCGAAGCATCATTTCTGCGGAGAGAATAAGTGAACCTGGATTTACTTTGTTTTGACCAGTATATTTTGGAGCAGTACCGTGGGTCGCTTCGAAGATAGAAATCCCAGTTTCATAGTTGAGGTTCGCACCTGGTGCAATACCGATTCCGCCAACTTGTGCAGCTAATGCATCGGAGATGTAATCACCGTTCAGATTCATCGTTGTCAAAACAGAATATTCCGAAGGTCGAGTAATGATTTGTTGTAGCATAGCGTCAGCAATGACATCCTTTACGAGAATTGTCTTACCGGTATTTGGATTTTCAAAGGTACACCATGGACCACCATCGAGTTCAGTTGCTCCGAATTCATCTTTAGCAATTGAATAACCCCAATCGCGGAATCCGCCTTCTGTAAATTTCATGATGTTACCTTTGTGAACAATGGTTACACTTTCCTTATCGGTCTCGACGGCATGTTGGAGAGCAGCCCTGACAATTCGTGCAGTTCCTTCTTGTGAAATCGGTTTGATACCAATTCCTGAAGTATTCGGGAATCGGATTTTATCAACGCCCATTTCATTCTGCAAGAAATCGATGACCTTCTTGACTTCAGCGCTACCTGCTTCCCATTCAATACCAGCATATACGTCTTCACTGTTTTCTCTGAAAATAATCATGTCAACATCACCAGGTGATTTGACTGGGGAAGGAGTTCCTTCATACCAACGCACAGGACGAACACAAGCATACAAGTCGAGTTTTTGTCGTAGAGCAACATTCAACGAACGAATCCCTCCACCTACAGGAGTTGTTAATGGTCCTTTAATTGAGATTAGGCCAGACCGAATTGCGTCTAGTGTTGCTTGAGGTAGCCATTCGCCAGTTGCATTGAATGCTTTTTCACCGGCAAGAACTTCAGACCAAACAATACCTTTGCTTCCGTCATACGATTTTGAAACAGCAGCATCAACGACTTTCATCATCACAGGTGAAATATCAATTCCAATTCCATCACCTTCGATGAAGTGAATTATTGGGTCATCGGGAACATTGAGTTTACCGTTGTTTAATGTTACTGGGGTTCCTGCCATGGCAATCAAACTGACGCAGATGCATCCCCTTCAAGAATGAACCGCCCCACGGACCTCCATGCAAGGGCGAGTAGAGTGGACCGGAGGAAACGGTCTTTTGTGCACGAATTCTAATCAACAGAGCCTCGAAATGGATTGGGAAGATGGGCCTTCTCCTATGCAAGTCACCCTCCAAATGATTGGAGCATGCTCTTTAGTCGATGTCATTGTTGGTCTTAAAGATCGTAACTTTAGCAAAGCCTGGGTTGAACTCGAGAGTACCCGAGCTGAAACAACTCCGCGTGTTTTTGAAACAGTGGAAATGATTTACCATGTTGAGGGAGATGTTCCAGAAAAACTTCTTGAGCGAATTGTAGCAAAGAGTCATGAGAAATACTGCAGTGTCTCAAACATGTTTACTGAAGTCAAAATGACCTCAAGCGTCGTTGTTCACCGCGCTTAAATCGCTGCTTTTCCTACGACGACATTCACCTTTGAAAGTGAATTCATTGCTTGAAGTAATAGGTCTCGTAGCGCATTATACAACGGATGCCACGAGTTAGAAAGGTGGGTTGGAGGAGAAACTGGTAAGACGCCTTCGCCGGTTGAAAGTACAGTTGCAAACGGTCGAACTTGACCGGTGCCTACCATTTCAATGATGAGAGAGAGGTGGTACGCTTCTTGTTGTTTGACCACTTTTGCAGATTCGATTTTAGCAACTGCATCCGCTGAAAGGCCAGATAACCAGTTTTCACCACGCTCAATCCGAGAGTTGAGTTCAGTTTTGACGAGAACTTCGAGCAGTTCAGTGATAACTTCGTTCGAGAGGTTTTGAGGTGCCGCATGCGGTACATCTTCGACTACAGGACCGGATGTATTTTCAGTAGTAGTTTGTGGTTCGGAAATAAATTCAAACGCTCCATCCGGTTCATCTTCAAGGCCGAATAGTGAATCAGCAGTGAGTGTTTCTTCATCTTCGTCTTCCATAAAAGCTGCAAGTGGATCATCGCTAAATGCCAATCCATTGGCTGTATTCATTGATTGAACGGGAGCAACTACGGTTTGAACGGCACCAAGTTCCGCAAAAATATCCATTTCTTCATCGACTTCTTCTACAGTATTCCATGATTGCACAGTTCCACTTCCGACTAGAGATTCATACTTCTACTACATGAAAGAATGTTTTTTTCTTGTAAAGTAAAATTCTTATTATGCCAATAATTTCTCAAAGAATAAGTGTATGCTGTATGGAAAAAGTCATATGAGCCCTACCATGACTTCTCATTGGGTAAAGATGCGATTCAGACGGCAGCATTGCGTTTTATTTTTACTCCTTGTGTCGTCACTTGGCTTCTCTTCAACACAAAGCTTCCCGACAGGAGTGGGAGAAAGCGGCAACGACGGTTGTTTATGCCATGGCAGTGCTTCAAACAATACGGAATCCTACCTTGTTGGCCTTCCAACGGTTTTTGAAAGCAATCAAACATTTAACCTAACACTTGTGATTGAAAGCAATATTGCTGTTCAATCGAATTCCTCACAGGGTGGCTTTCGCCTCTTAGTAAGCGAGGGGACAGTTGAGTTTGCAGACCAAAACCAAACCCAAGAAATTGATGACGGCTGGACTCATACTGGAGAAGGGAATGCCCAACGGTCATGGAATTTCACTTGGGTTGCCCCACAAGATAACACTTCAAGTGTTGAATTCATAGTATTTGGAAACGCAGTTAATGGGAACGGAAATTCCATGGGTGATGCTTGGGACTCATTCGGGGTCACCATTCCGGGCTCGAGTTTTGACGGAACTTTAATTCAGCCAGATGTTGACCAATCCTACTCACTCACAGACTTTTCACTGATTATTGGAGGGCTTATCGCCATCCTTGTTTTCCTTTACATTGTGGTAAAGTAATCAGTTGACAAATTCGATTTGCTGATTGCGCAAGGCGCGAAGTTGTCTATTCTCACTTGCGCCATGAATTTGGTCGCTTTTAACACCGGTGAGGACGAGCATAACGCGAATTTCTTCTCCTAATTCTTCTTTTACAGCGGCGCCCCATATGATTTGAGCATGAGGTGAAATTTGGTCCTTGATAATTTTAGCACAGCGTTCAGCTTCCCCAAGCGTCAGGTTTGCTCCACCAACCACATTGATGAGTGCGCCACGTGCATCGGAAGTATCGATGTCGAGGAGCGGTGAGTGCAGCGCTTCCATGGTTGCCGCTTCAGCACGTCCAGGTCCTGAAGCAGCCCCTAATCCAATCATTGCAACTCCACTTCCAAAGTTGATGACTGAACGAAGATCTTCAAAGTCGAGATTTACCATGCCGTCGATGGTGAGTAATTCTGCAACACCGGTAATTGAACGTACAAGCAATTCATCTCCAACTCTAAATGCACTGGAAATCGGCAAATCTTTGACGCCTTCAATCTCTAACAGGCGTTCGTTAGGAATGACCAATATTGTATCGCAATGTTCTCTTAATCGTTCAAGACCCCATTCGGCATTTTGCTTTCTTAGAGCGCCTTCAGATTGGAAGGGGTAAGTTACTACGGCAATCGTCATAGCACCTTGTTGTTTTGCGAGTCGAGCGATTTGTCCAGCAGCACCTGTCCCTGAACCCCCACCCATTCCTGCAGTAATAATAGCAAGTTGAGTATCGTTTGTGATTCGTCGTAGTGCTAACTCGGATTCAAGAGCAGCAGCTTCACCCTTGGTAGGATCTCCACCAGCGCCTCGGCCACGTGCAGTTCTTCCAATCAATACTTTTTCTTCAATTGGTGACATAAGTAAGGCTTGAGCATCCGTATTAATGGCATACCCAGTGACATAGGAGTTTTCAAACAAACCTTCTTCAGAAAGTCGACCGATTGCATTGCAACCCGCCCCTCCAACCCCGTAAACACGGATGCGAGGCTGAAGAGATTCCAATAATGCCTGCAGTTCTACTTCGCTTCCTTCACCAAGGGGCGGAGCAGTAGGTGCTGGGTTTGATGTTTCATCTTCAGTGAGTTCCAATACTCGTTCAATCAAGTGTCGCATGAGCGTCATGCTTACCCAAGTGACCTTGAATGTGCCGCCACTCTCGACGGCTAAACAAGCGGTTTTTAGGGGGTTTTTCCCACACCGGTCAGTCTCGAAGGCCATCTTCGTTGACTTGATACACACACTCGCCATCTGGCAAGTTTGGAGAGTCAACTAAACGGGCAATTCTTCGTCCACCCTTTGCCTTACGTAGGTAAAGTCTGAAGGTTGATGCGTGGGCAAGAATGTGACCACCGATCGGCTTTGTTGGGTCGCCCCACATAGCGTCAGGTTTCGAATGAACTTGGTTGGTAACAAGGACTAGGGCATTGTTAATGTCTGCAAGTTGCTTCAAATCCTTGAGATGCCGGTTGAGTTTTTGTTGGCGGTTCGCAAGCATTCCACGTCCGATATATTCAGCTCGGAAGTGGCTTGTGAGTGAGTCAACAATAATCATCTTAACATTGAGTCCTTTGCTCATTCGCTTGATTTCATCGACCAAGAGCATCTGGTGAGCAGAGTTGTATGCACGGGCAACGTGAATTCGACTGAGAACTTGTTCGGGGTCGAGCCCGTATCCTCGTGCCATTTGTGTGATGCGCTCTGGACGGAACGTGTCTTCGGTATCGATATAGAAAATATCGCCATCCAGTCCACCTTCTTCTAAAGGAAGGGTGCAATTCACAGCCAGTTGATGGCCAATTTGAGTTTTTCCACTACCAAATGCTCCGTAGACTTCAACCAGTGCTTGGGTTTCAAAACCGCCACCGAGTAAATCATCAATGGATTGAACTTTTGCTGAAAGCTTGAGAACTTCTCGTCGTCGCTCTAGTAGAGCGTCACCAGAGAGGAAACCGCCGATGTTTGCCATTTTCTTGGCGCCGCCGATGATTTTTGTTGCGACTGCTTCACCAAGTTCTGCTTGGTCTGCAAGATCTCCTGGAGACATGACTGCGAGGGCAAGGAGATCGTCAAATCCAGCTTCACGGAGTTTCTCTGCTGTGGCTGGGCCGACGCCAGGGAGGTCTTCGATGAGGGGCTCGGGTACATCCTCTTCAGGTGGCATCAATACAGGTGCTTCCTCCTTCGGGTCTTCATTGTTTTCAATTTTTAGTTTTGCTGATTTCTTTGCTTTGGCTGCCATATCTGTTCACTTCCAAACCATGCTGGTATGCCACGGGTATATCAAAGACAGAAGCAGGGCGCGCCGATTTATCGTACCCATAAGGAGGTAAGAGCGTTCTCTAAACGACGAACTGAACAGGTTATATTCACTTTAAGTTCACTTTTAATAAAACGGAAAGTGAATAATATGAGGAGAAAATCATTCTTCTGGTGCTGGCGCAGACGTCGGATTTGGGGTGCTTTCTTCAGCGACATAGGCGATGGTGACGGTGTGGTCGACGTTGACTTGTTCATCGCCATCTCCTTCAGCCGTAACATCGACTTCGAGTTTCCAAGTTCCTGGTTCGATGAAGTACTGGTTATACATCCAACTTGCATCTTGTCCGTCACCGATTTGTTCTGGTGCAGATTCAGTAGCAACGGCATCGGTTGAATTCAGTAATCTCCATGTCACCGTAACAGATTGCCCTCCAAAGGGGAGCCCAGCTCCGCCGTTTTGGGGGTTTGTTATTGTTGAGTCAATTTTAATTTGCTCTGGTGCCCCACAATCACAATCAGGTGTAGTTTCGATGTCCATGGTATCCGGATTCGGAGTGTTATTGTCTGACCATGTGATTTGTTTATCGATACGAATAGTGATGTTTTCGAAGTATTCATTGTCTTGGTCGTCGGTTGCACCAATGGCAGCAGAGAACAAACCGTGCGTAAGGTAGGTGTAGGTTATTTCACCGTTTTCGGCAGCATTATTTTCGATCATACTGGAACCATCGC
>MDSY01034345.1_pt1 | contig 16080 bp, 13 predicted proteins | sample 811131 | NCBI WGS metagenome assembly MDSY01 (sample SAMN05326643, study PRJNA326480) | marine metagenome | isolation source: seawater | place: Atlantic Ocean: South West | collected 2010
CTGATGGCGCCTTTTCCGCTGAAGGCTCTTGTCCCGCTGAAGGCTCTTGTCCCGCTGAAGGCTCTTGTCCCGCTGAAGGCTTTTGTCCCGCTGAAGGCTCTTTAGTAGCTGAAGGCTCTACCACAGCAACCGCAGGCTCAACTTCTTTTGGCGTCTCAACAGAAACCTCGACTGGCTCTTTAACTTCCACAGGCGCTTTTTCTGCCGCGGGCGCTTTTTTCGGCGCTCGTGGTTTGCGAGCTGGAACCGGCGTCTCAACCAGTAATTCCTCATCTGGCATAGTGCAGGAAAGTTTCATATCCAGCAGCTTTTCGATAGGCTCGAGCAAGAAGGCATCATCTTCACAGGCAAAGCTTATGGAGATACCAGTCTCACCGGCACGACCGGTGCGACCAATACGATGCACATAATCTTCTGGCTCTTCTGGAAGGGTAAAGTTAATCACGTGGCTAACGCCGTTGACGTGAATACCGCGACCGGCGACATCAGTGGCGACCATCACTTTTATCGCGCCGCTCTTAAACCCTTCGAGGGTTTTCATGCGACGCGCCTGGGGAACATCACCGGCAATCAAGCCCACTTTAAAGCCCTGCTTCTTTAACCGCTCGTAGAGAGTGCGGCAAATATCGCGACGATTAGCAAACACCATAACGCTCTGCACATCATCGCTCTTAAGAATATTTTGCAACAGGGCAAATTTTTCACTGGCGGTAGTGATAAAGATTTTCTGCTCGACGGTATCTGTAGCTACGCGCTCCGGCTCCATCTCAAGCTTTGCTGGCTTATCAGTCCACTGCTCAGACAGACGCATAACATCGTCAGTAAAGGTGGCTGAGAAGAGTAAGGTTTGACGATCTTCTTTTGGCGGCGTTGCCCGCACCAGACGCCGAACCTGGGGAATAAAACCCATATCCAACATGCGGTCAGCTTCATCGATTACCAGTACTTCAACCTGATCTAAGTGGACGTCTTTATTGCTGGCAAAATCCAACAGGCGTCCCGGGGTTCCCACTAAAATATCGCAGTGTGAACGCTGGATTTTATGTAGCTGCTTTCCATAGTCCATACCGCCGACTAGCGTGTGTACCTTGAGGTCGGTGTGCTGAACCAGCTGTTCGGCATCTTCACCAATCTGAACTGCCAACTCTCGGGTGGGCGCCAGAATCAGTGCGCGGGCTTCGCCAATATAGCGCTCGTCTTCAACCGGATACTTGAGCAGATCGCTGATAATACTGATCAGGAATGCAGCAGTTTTACCTGTGCCTGTCTGTGCCTTGCCGACCATATCATGACCGCGCAAAGTATGAGGTAGCGATGCACCCTGAATAGGTGTGGCATAGGTGAACCCAGCAGTCTGAATACCACGCAACAGTGGCAAGGGCAGATCGAAGTCGTGGAAGCGGGCTTTGCCCTCTTGCACTTCGACAACAAATTGATCGACACTCCAAGCTTTTTCGGCATTGGAACTGTTGCGGCCACGGCCACGTCCGCGGCGTCGAGGACCTCGCGCAGATGACTTTTTGGCTTCATTGTTGGGAGTAGAGTTTTCTGGGGCTGTAGTTTCAGTCAAGTTTGGGCACACATATTTAGACAGTGATTTAACACCGGGTTCAATGCACGCTATGCGTTTAAGGCAATCTTTTTGAAACGCTGTGTGCACATATTTGCGCGGCGATTGTAGCAGAATTGTCGGCGAGCCGTTTGCTTTAATAATCTGGCTCGCCGCCGCCCTGTAGCGGAAGTTATATCTATGCGGCAGCCATGCGCCGTGCAATCCAGTAATCGAGACTAAACCAGCGTCCGCCCCCGCTAAACAACAGCATCATCAGCATCATCAGCATAATGAAATAGGTTGCCGCAAACTCGATGCCATTATTCAAGATCACCAAACCACCCTTCTCAGTTAGCCAGCTATAATTGCCGTGACGCTTTAACAGTGACTTTGCCGCCCCTAATCGCTCGCCTACAGCAACACTGTTCTCAAGGCTTCGCTCCGCCCCAGGTACACCGACCAAAGCCAAGACTTTTGCAGTGCTGGTGTGGGGATCTCCTGGGGCAATGGCAAACCAACCGTTGTCCCAGTGGGCACTGCCCGCCGCGACCATCATCGTCACCATCAATGGGATAACCACTAACCGAGTCGCCACACCGACCAATAGGGCCAAGCCCCCAAGCAACTCAGCACTGGCAGCCAGCAACACCATTAGCGCCGGTGCGGGCAGACCCAGTCCCCAGTCAGGGTTGCCAAACCAGGCCACCATATCGTCCCAGCTGGCAAATTTATGCAGGCCGACGCCGATAAAAATCGGTGCCAGATAAAGTCGCAGGGCCAGTGGCCCAAGCCAATCGATATACTTAAGCTTGGAGAGGAAGAGGTTGTACCCGATAACTAGCTGTTGCATGCATCGCTCCTTGATTTTGTTCTTACAAATTATATCAGTGGCAAATTAGAGTGCTGCTTGAGGAAAAAATTCCAAGCTACATAACCCTTAGAATATATTCGCTGAATACGTCTTTTTTTAGCTCGCTTTGCAGGGATCATTAAACGAGAATGATCACTACTTTTTTTATGTGCTGACCATGCTCGCTAATAATATTAATAACGCCACTTTCATGTCCAACGCAAAGCAGCTTTGGTCCCTCGCCGGGCCACTGATTTTCGGACAAGTGGCTGTAGTTGGCATGACCGTAACCGATATCTATATGGCCGGTCAGATCAGCGCCGATGAACTGGCTGCGGTGCAGTTGGGCGGCAGCATATGGGCAGTGATCAATCTTATTGTGATCGGCATTATGCTAGGCAATAGTCCGATTATTGGCAACCACTGGGGCGCGGGGAACAGGCATCTCGTGCGCTTTCAATTTCAGCAAGCACTATGGTTGGCGGTGCCTGTTGGCTTGGCAGTGAACTGCGGCATCCTGCTGGGAATTTATATTCTCGGCGAATTGCAGATTCCACCAGAAGTCTACGATGTGGGACGCCGCTACCTATTGCCGTTTTTGATTACCGGACTAATGTTTCCGGCATTTTTTGCCTATCGCACCACCTTTGAGGGTATGGGTGATATCCGTCCGGTGATGGTATTTAACGGCGCTGCATTTCTGCTCAATATTGTTCTCGATTATGTACTGGTGTTCGGCAAATTTGGTGTGCCAGCAATGGGGGGCGCAGGAGCCGGCTGGGCTACCGCCATAGTCATGACCTTTTTGCTGATCTGCATGGCGGTCTATGCGCAGCGTTCGAGCACCATGCGCGCACTAAAACTCTACAGTGATTTTGCCCGGGCCAATCTCGCCGCGATTGTGAACATTTTGCGCCTCGGCATTCCTATCGCACTCAATATCGCTGCAGAAATTATGTTTTTCGCTATTATCCCCCTGATGATCGCCCATTTGGGTTCCGATGTAGTGGGCGCGCATGCCATCGCTATCAATATAGATTCCCTCGCTTTTATGGTGCCTCTGGGTGTAGCCTCAGCATTAACTATTAAAGTGGCTATGGCGGAAGGCGCAGGGGATCCAAAGCTGGCGCGACGCTTTTGCATAGTCGGCTACAAAATGGTCTTTATTCTCGGCCTCACGACCGCAGCATTAAAAGTTACCCTGCGCGAAGATCTGGCGGCGCTGTTTAGTGCCAATCCCAGTGTCCAGTTAATCGCCGCCAACCTATTCTTATTTGCCGCTGTTTTGGGTTCTGTGGATTCTTTGCAGATGACCGCCAGCGGTGCACTGCGGGGCTACAAAGATGTGCGCATACCGCTATTGATTCAGGTGGTGGCGTTCTGGGGTATTGCGTTTCCCATCGCCTATTCACTGGCACTCACCGATATCTGGGGCGAGCCAATGGGTGTCTATGGGTTTTGGGTGGGCACCGTTATTGGCGCGTCTTGCGCCGGAATCGGCTTGATCACTCGTTGGAATATTATCTCGCGGCGCAGAATTCAGGCCCTAGACAATTTATAGTTAGTCAATCACTGCAGCAGGCCAGGGTTAATCGCTCTAAACCATTGAGGTCGCGGCGGGTCTCCACCGAGGCAAAACCAGCCTGCTCAAGTAATTCACGCACTGCCGCACCCTGATCAAAACCATGTTCAAGCAATAGCCAACCACCCCTGTTTAAGTAGTCGACACTCTGGGCACAGACCAGTCGCAAATCATCTAAACCATCATCACCAGAGACCAGCGCCGAGGCCGGTTCAAAACGCAGATCCCCCTGACTCAGATGCGGATCATTGGCCTCTATATAAGGTGGGTTGCTAACAATAAGATCAAAGCGCTGAGCGGGAATGGCGGCAAACCAGTTGCTGGCAAACAGCCTAACATTGTCGAGCTGATAGCGTTGACGATTGCGCTCAGCCAAATCCACCGCCGGCTGTTGCAGATCCACAGCACAGATTTTCCAGCGGCTGCGTTCAGTGGCCAGAGCCAAGGCGATAGCCCCGGTGCCGGTGCCCAGATCCAGCACCGATGCCTGTTCCGGCAGCGCCAGATCCAATGCCATTTCCACCAATAATTCAGTTTCCGGCCGCGGTATCAATGTTGCCGGAGAAACCTCGAGATCGAGACTCCAAAATCCCTGAGAGCCAATCAAATAGGCCACTGGCTCACCATCTAAACGGCGCTGTAATAGCCTATTAAATTGGGTGCTCTGATCATCGCTAACGTGACGTTCGGGCCAGGTCTTCAGATAGCTGGAGTCCACCCCCAGCACAAAGCAGAGCAATAGCTGGCAATCTAGTTCTGGGCTATCGCTGAGCCGATTGGCCCCAACAGCAGATTGAAAGAGTTCGGCAATGGTCATTATTCAGACAGACTGGCGAGCTGCTCCGCCTGGAATTCATTGACCAGGGGTTCAAGCACATCATCGAGAGAACCTTCCATCACTTCACCCAATTTATACAGCGTCAGGTTAATACGGTGATCGGTGACCCGCCCCTGGGGAAAGTTATAAGTGCGAATACGCTCCGAGCGATCGCCGCTGCCAACCAAACTCTTGCGCTGGTCAGACTGCTCTTTGGCAACCGCTTCATCCTGCATGGCGGTCAATCGAGCCTGAAGTACCGACATGGCCTTAGCGCGATTCTTATGTTGCGAGCGCTCATCCTGACATTCCACTACCAGCCCACTAGGCAGGTGAGTAAGACGGATCGCCGAATCGGTTTTGTTAACGTGCTGACCACCGGAGCCGGAGGCGCGAAAGGTATCCACTCTCAGATCACCTTTGTTAATCTCAATGGCATCCTGCTCATCTGCCTCGGCCATTATTGCAACGGTGCAGGCTGAGGTATGGACGCGGCCCTGAGATTCAGTATCGGGCACTCTCTGCACTCGGTGAGCGCCGGATTCAAATTTAAGTTTTGAGTAAACACCCTGACCGACAATCCGTGCGATCACTTCTTTATAACCGCCATGGTCACCGCTGTTCTCACTGATGATCTCAACTTTCCAACGCTTGGTTTCGGCGTATTTGCTGTACATGCGGAATAGATCCCCAGAAAAAATGGCTGCCTCATCACCACCGGTTCCGGCGCGAATTTCAAGAAATACATTTTTCGAATCTTTGGGATCTTTGGGCAACAGTAACTTTTGGATTTCCAGCTCAAGCACCTGACGCTGCTCTTCACCGCTGCGCATTTCCTCCTGCGCCATATCGCGCATATCTGTGTCCGAGTCCTTTAATAACAGCTTGGCCTCGTCAATATTCTCCAGCACATCTTTGTAGCTGCCATAGGTTTTAACCAGTGGCTCAAGTTCGGCATACTCTTTGGATAGAGTACGAAAGCGATTTTGGTCACTGATGATATCGCCATCGCTAAGCAGCGCGCCGACTTCCTCATAGCGATCCGAAAGGTGGTCTAACTTAGAGAGAATTGAAGCTTTCATTGAATATCCATCTGTGGTTTTGTGCGCATCGAGCGCGGTGCAAATAAGCGATTTGGCAATAGAGAGGTGTGGCGCTGAGCGGCGCTAACGCTTCTTATCCAGACCAAAAAGGTCCTGAGTAGCATTAATAGTGTCATCGCGCCCTTCTTCACTGGCCTGCTTGAGGCGAGTAGTGGGTTTGTGCATCAGCTTATTGGTCAAATTGCGTGCCAGAGTCTCGATCACTGCCTCTGCATCCTGACCCCGCTGCAATAACTGCAGCGCCTTGCCAACTTCTTCACCACGAATCTTTTCAACGCTGTCGCGGAAGGCGCGAATGGTATCGACCACAGCCAGAGAGCGCTGCTGGCGAGACCAGCTCTCGGATTCCTGATCAATTATGCCCTGGGCCACATCGGCGGCAGTCTGACGCGCACGCAAATTGCCCTGAATAACTTCCTGTAAATCGTCAACCGTGTAGAGATAGACATCCTCGAGAGTTTCCACCTCGGGCTCGATATCTCGCGGCACGGCAATATCGACCATAAACATTGGTTTGTGACGGCGCATCTTGAGCGCCGATTCCACCGCACCCTTGCCCAGCACTGGCAGTTGGCTGGCAGTGGATGAGATAACGATATCCGCCTGGGGCAGGTGGTCGTGAATATCCGATAATAGAATCGCATTGGCGGAAAAATCCAGGGCCAATTCCTGAGCACGACTGAGGGTTCGATTGGCTACCGTAATCGACCCTACCTGTTTGTCCCGCAGATGCCGTGCCACTAGTTCAATGGTTTCTCCGGCACCAATCAACAGGGCATGCACCTGTTTTAAATCGGCAAAAATCTGCTCGGCGAGACTCACCGAAGCATAGGCAACAGAGACTGGGTTCTGCCCAATCGCGGTTTCGGAGCGCACCCGCTTGGCCGCGGCAAAGGCGCTTTGAAATACTTGATTGAGATGGGTAGCAACAGTGCCGGCTTCGCGACCTACGGCATAGGCTGATTTGATCTGACCAAAAATTTGCGGCTCGCCCAGCACTAATGAGTCTAGACCGCTGGCAACGCACATAATATGGCGCACAGCTTGCTGATCCCGATGGCAATAATAGCAATCGCGCAGCTGCTCCAGCGCCACCCCTTTGCAATCCGCCAGCCAACCCAGCAGCTGTTCATCACTGGCGTCGCCGTGAAAATAAATCTCGGTGCGATTACAGGTGGACAGCAGGGCGATTTCGCCTCCGGGCAGTTGTTCTAGAGCCTGCTGCAGAGATTCGACTACCATTTCTGGGGCGAAGGCGACGCGGCCGCGGAGATCCACGGAAGCGGTTGTGTGATTAATACCTAATGCCAGAATACCCATGATGACTGCGCTGTTTGTCTCTCTGCTACTTGCTTAATTATCTGTCTATACTCAAAATCAAAGGGGTTTAGATTTCGACCAATGATTTAGGCGAGAGATTTTACACCAGTCTGGCCAGCATAATGAGAAATACCATAAAAAAAGGATATTGTTGAAACACACCCTAATCTTTTGCCGTAATAAAGGTCTTAACCAACGGATTCCTGATAAAAGAAAATGATGAAATTAACCAGCTCTCTCTGCAACCCGCCCTTCGCTTCCAGCACCTTTGCTGTGAGTCTGGTTCTGTTGCTAACAGCCTGTGCCTCAGTGCCGGAAAGCGGCAATCTCTCGTCAGTTTCATCAGACCAAAGCTCTTTAACCCAAAGCCCTTTAAATAAAAGCTCCACAGAATCCCTAGCCCCAGAGTTAGCAGCAACCAAACCCTTTGATGAAGACTCTCTCTACCAAATTTTAGTCGCCGATGTAGCGCTGACCCGAGGTCAGTTTAAGACAGCTCTGAAGCATTATCTCATTCAGGCTCGCCAGACCCGCGATGCCGCCATTATCCGCTTAACCCACAGCATTGCCGCACATCAGGGCGATGCCAGGGGAATCTTGGAGAGCGCGCAACTGTGGATTGAAGTAGAACCCAATGAGGCCGCCGCCCACCGTGCTGCCCTGCAAGCCTTTGCTCTGTACAAGCAACCCTTTGAAGCACTGGAACAGGCCTCATGGCTGTATCGCAATGATAACGATCTCGAGGCTTTTCTTGCGGTAACAGCGATTGATGAGGGTAATAAACAGGTCTTGATCCCCAGACTAATGGAAGCCTATCGCGCACTGCCGCTGAACCCTGACCAACAGGCTAGTGCAGAACTGGCGGTGGCGATTTTATTTCGCGAACTGGGTGATCTGGAGAATGCGGTAACCACCGCGCGCCGTTTCTTGAGTTTGGTGCCCGATGATCAGCGCGGCCTGCTTCTATTAGCCCAGCTACTGCACCAGCAAGATAAAATAAATGAAGCCTCGGCACTGCTTGCCGATGCACTGCAGCGCAAACCTGACGACCGCAATCTGCGACTGCAATATGCACGGTTTCTAACGCTACTCGACCGGCCTCTGGCGATTCTTCAGTTCGAAATACTCAGAGAGCAGAACCCCAATGATCAGCAAGTAAACTTCTTACTCGGCCTGCTCTATCTAAATCAGGGCAATGAGGAACTGGCCAGCACACTTTTTCAACAGGCCTCTAGGGATCCCAGCATGCGCGCTGATGCCCAATACCATCTCGCCACCATCGCTGAGCGCAACGGCAATTTGGTCGCAGCACTGCAGTATTATCAGCAGGTGAAGTTTGGTCGCAATTATCTCGGTGCCGCATCCCGAGCTACCGTTCTCTTGGCACGGAGCTATGGCATGGATCAGGCGAGAGCCTACCTGCAAGCCCTGCGCCGCCAACAGCCCAGTGAGGCCACGGCACTTATTCAGCTGGAATCCAACCTATTGATCAGCGGCAATCAAGGCGATCAGGCAATCAACCTGTTGAGTAGCGGCCTGCAAGAACACCCCAATGATCCCAAACTACTCTATGCACGTTCGATGGTGGCGGAAATGCAAAATAACTTTGCTCTCGCTGAACAGGATTTGCGCGCCCTGCTGGCACAGGATGAAGACAATCCCACCGCACTTAATGCCCTAGGTTATACGATGATCCTGCACACCGATCGCAGTGAAGAGGCCTATCGTCTGATCAAGCGCGCCTATCTGTTAAACCCGGGAGACCCAGCGATTATCGACAGCATGGGCTGGGTATTATTTGTTATGGGCAAGGCCGAAGAGGCACTGCCCTATCTGCAGAAGGCCATGGCGATTTTGCCCGACCCAGAGATTGCCGCTCATCTTGGCGAAGTGCAGTGGTTTCTTGGGGATCAGCAGGCAGCTCTGCTAACCTGGCAGCGCGGCTTAGCCCAGTCACCGAATCATCCAACGATCACAGATACCATGCAGCGTCTTGGCGTCAACATCCTCAGTCCAGATGCACTCGATGAAGAAGACGCACGTAAGGACGAGGTAAGTAAAGGGGCAAGTAAAGGGACATCCGATCTAAACAGTCACAACAAAGACTCTGATATAGACTCTCTTAAAGAGTCCGCCTCTATCATCGAAGCCAGGCATAGAGAGCAGAATCAGTGACCAAAGCCCTCCTATTAATAAGCACCTTTATCCTCAGCGCCTGCAGTTTGCAGCAGACAGATATATCTGCGCCCACAGATTGGCAGGCCTATCAATTGCGTGTGTCACAGCTCAATGACTGGACAGTTGTAGGCAAGCTCGGTTTTCGTGCCCCAGATAGCGGCGGCAGTGCCACGGTGAACTGGCAACAGCAACAGAGTAGTTTTCAATTGCAGCTCTCCGGCCCCCTAGGAGTTGGCAGTGCCACCATATCCGGCAATCAACAGATTGCCGAAATGCTCTACAAAGATCAGCTTTATCGCCAGACGCCAGAGCAGTTAGCCGCTAAGCTGACCGGCGTGCCGCTGCCGGTCAATGCCCTCAGCTGGTGGGCCCGGGGTCTGCCATCACCAATTCAGGCGGCGGCGAGCAGTCTATCTACCAGCCCAGATGGCTATGCCAGCAGTTTCGAACAGGCCGGCTGGCAGCTCAGTTTTAGCCGCTACGCCGAGACCGATGCTGGCAGCTTGCCGGGCAAGATCTCCGGCACCTACCAATCCAGCGATGATAGGCGCTACTCTTTTAAGCTGGTAATATCCGACTGGTCATTCCCCAAATAAGAACAGATCACCCATGATGCCTTCGATCACTCTATCGGCACCGCCAAAACTCAACCTGTTTTTACATATCACAGGACGCCGTGACGATGGCTATCACAATCTGCAAACCCTGTTTCAACTCCTCGATGGCGGCGACCAGCTAACTTTTACAGCAACTGATAGCAATGTCATCAGCCTATCGCCACAAATTGATGGGGTTGCCCCAGAAGATAATTTAATTGTTCGCGCAGCACAGGCACTGCAGCAAAAGACTGGTTGCAAGTTGGGCTGTTCCATTGTGATGGACAAAAAATTACCTATGGGCGCCGGTTTGGGTGGTGGCAGCAGCAACGCAGCAACTACCCTGTTAGCTCTGAATCGCCTTTGGGGCCTCGATTTATCCCTACCAGAGCTGGCTAAAATAGGGGCAGTTCTGGGCGCCGATGTGCCAGTATTTGTGCTCGGCCGCAGCGCCTTCGCCGAGGGCATTGGCGATGAATTAAGTCACTTTGATATAGCCGAGTACTGGTATTTGGTCATTACCCCCCCATGCAAGGTGTCAACAGGTGAAATTTTTTCAAATCCTCAATTGACAAGGCACTCCCTACCGATCAAAATACGCGCCCTCTCGGAGGAGCAGTACAGGAATGACTGCCAGGCTATTGTCGAAGAGCTCTACCCACAGGTTAAAGAGGTGGTTGAGTGGCTTCAAGACTTCGCAAAGCCAATGATGACAGGAACTGGAGCAAGTGTGTTTTGCCGCTGGGAAACGCAGGCCGAAGCCAACAGGGTTTTAGCCGCAGTTCCACAGCACTGGAGTGCATTTGTCGCGCGAGGCGTCAATCACTCGCAGGTACATCAGCAATTGAGAGACTTTTTTACTGGGGCGTCGCCAAGTGGTTAAGGCATCGGGTTTTGATCCCGGTATTCGGAGGTTCGAATCCTCCCGCCCCAGCCATATCTTATTATGAATACCAGGAAGAATGACGTGGCAAGATTGATGGTCTTCACCGGGAACGCAAACCCGGAACTGGCGAATGAAATCGCCCGTACATTGGGAATCCCGCTTGGTAACGCAGGTGTCTCACTCTTTTCCGATGGCGAAATCAATATTGAGATTCGTGAAAACGTCCGCGGCAACGATGTGTTTGTGGTGCAACCTACCTGTGCACCGACCAATCGCCACCTGATGGAACTGATATTCATGATTGACGCACTGCGTCGAGCATCTGCCGGTCGTATCACCGCAGTTGTCCCCTACTTTGGCTATGCCCGCCAAGATCGTCGCGTCCGCTCAGTGCGAGTACCTATCAGTGCAAAAGTTGTTGCCGATATGCTCTCTAATGCCGGCGTTGATCGTGTATTAACCGTTGACCTTCACGCCGAGCAGATTCAAGGCTTCTTCAACTGCACAGTTGATAATGTCTACGGCGCACCGGTTCTACTGGGCGATATCGAACGACAAAATTATGAAAACCTGCAGGTTGTGTCACCAGATGTTGGTGGCGTTGTGCGAGCTAGAGCTGTCGCCAAACAACTTGATTGTGACCTGGCGATTATTGATAAACGCCGTCCCTCTTCTAATCAGAGTGAAGTCATGAACCTGATCGGTGAAGTGGAAGGCCGCACCTGTGTCTTGGTCGATGACATTGTCGATACCGCTGGCACTCTGTGTAAAGCCGCTGAAGCGCTGAAGAAAAATGGCGCGACTAAGGTTGTTGCCTACGCCACCCACGCGGTGTTGTCTGGCAGTGCTATCGAAAATATTAAAAACTCGCAGCTCGACGAACTGGTCGTTACCAACAGTATCCCGCTGCGCGAAGATGCTAGAAAGTGCGGCAAGATTCGCACCCTTTCTCTGGGCAAACTTCTCGGTGAGTCAGTGCGCCGCATCAGCAACGAAGAATCTATCAGCGCCATGTTCAACTAACAGCAGGCGCTGTTACAACCGCCTCAATTCCGAGGCAAAAAACTCCGTTTTAGGTCTGGTCGCGGTCTGATTCGGCATTACTAGGAGACTATTATGTCTACTGATTTTACATTACACGCAAAGGGTCGTGAGGATACAGGGAAAGGTGCGAGCCGCCGCCTGCGTCGTCTGGCTGCAGAAATACCAGCAATCGTTTATGGCGGCAAGAAAGCGCCAGCCAAGATTAGCATGAACCACAAAGACGTTGTAAAAGCCCTCGAGAACGAAGCCTTTTACTCACACGTTATTGCCTTAGATGTCGATGGCAAGTCACAGGACGTGATCCTGAAAGACGTGCAGCGTCACCCAATCAAGCCAGTTATCTTGCACATGGATTTCCTCCGCGTTAACAAGACTACTCTGCTGACTACCAAAGCACCGATTCACTTCACCAACGAAGATATCTGTGTTGGCGTTAAAATTGGCGGCGGTATTATCGCTCACAGCATGACCGAAGTAGACATCAGCTGTCTGCCACAGGATCTGCCTGAGTATATCGAAGTTGATATGGCAGCAGTTGAAATTGGCCAGACATTGCACATCTCTGACATCGTCTTCCCTAAAGGCGTTGAGAGCGTTGCACTGAGCCATGGTTCTGATCATGACTTACCTATCGTAAGCATCAACAAGCCTAAAGCTGCGCCTGTTGAAACTGATGATGCACCTGCAGCTGCAGAAGATGGAGAAGCAAGCGAAGAGTAATCTTCACACTTGCTGACCTGAGTAGGCCCTGACATTGGAAACGCCCGTAGAGTTAATCGTGGGGCTGGGAAATCCCGGCCCTAACTATGACCGGACGCGTCACAATGCCGGGGCCGACTTGGTTCTGGAGTTAGCTAAAAGTTATCAGGTCGCGCTGAAACACGAATCAAAGTTTTTTGGTGATACTGCCAAGATCAACATTGATGGTCGCGATGTCAGATTGCTTATCCCCACCACCTTTATGAATCGCAGCGGTCAGTCCGTTGCAGCTTTAGCACGCTTTTATCAAGTGCCCGTGGAAGCCATATTAGTGGTTCACGATGAACTCGACATTGCTCCCGGTGCGGCACGATTTAAAAAAGGTGGCGGTCATGGCGGACACAATGGTCTGCGTGATATTGTCCAGAGTCTCGCCAATAACAAAAGCTTTGCCCGCCTGAGAATTGGCATTGGCCATCCAGGGGACGCGCGCCAGGTAGCCGACTATGTGCTGAAAAAAGCCTCGCCGGCAGACCAACAACTAATTACTAACAGTATTGATGATGCATTGCGCACACTGCCCCTAGCCATAGCTGGTCAGTGGGAACGCGCCATGACTGCACTTCATACTGTGCAACAATAACGCTAGACACTAGCACAAGGATTATAAAATGGGTTTTAACTGCGGAATTGTCGGCTTGCCAAATGTGGGGAAATCAACCCTGTTTAATGCACTGACTAAAGCCGGCATCAGCGCGGAAAATTTCCCCTTTTGCACGATTGAACCCAATACCGGCGTTGTGCCGATTCCGGATCCACGGCAAGATTTAATCTCCGCCATCGTTAAGCCCCAGCGCATAGTCCCCACCAGTATGGAGTTTGTCGATATCGCCGGTCTGGTCGCCGGCGCCTCCAAAGGTGAAGGTCTGGGCAATAAATTTCTCGGTACTATCCGCGAGACTCATGCTATCGCCCATGTGGTGCGATGCTTTGACGACGAGAACGTTATACATGTGGAGGGCACTATTAGCCCAGCAGATGATATAGATGTCATTAATACCGAACTGGCGCTGGCCGATCTCGACACAGTTGAGAAAGCTATCTTAAGAGCCTCAAAAGCGGCCAAAGGCAAAGATCAGGACGCGGTTGCGATAAAAGCGGTAGCTGAGAAAATCCTGCCTCATCTCAATGAAGCAAAACCACTACGCTCATTTGAGTTGACCGATGATGAACTCGCCATACTTAAGCCACTGAGCCTGCTGACCCTAAAGCCCACCATGTACATAGCCAATGTCGATGAAGAGGGTTTTGAAAACAACCCATACCTGGACGCAGTGGTTGCCATAGCTGAAGCAGAGGGGTCAATCGTAGTGCCAATCTGTAATAAGCTAGAAGCCGAAATCAGCGAACTAGAGGACGATGAGAAAGCCGAATTCCTCGAAGAGATGGGCATGCAAGAGCCGGGACTCAACCGCGTGATTCGCGCAGGTTACAACCTGCTCAATTTGCAGACTTACTTCACTGCCGGCGTACAAGAGGTTCGTGCCTGGACAATTCCTGTTGGTGCCACTGCACCCCAGAGTGCCGGCAAGATTCACACGGATTTTGAAAAGGGCTTTATTCGCGCCGAAATTATCGGTTATGACGACTATATTGCCGGCAATGGCGAGCAGGGAGCTAAGGATGCCGGCAAATGGCGTCTCGAAGGCAAGGACTACATCGTTAAAGATGGCGACGTTATTCACTTCCGCTTTAATGTCTAGCTCACTGTGAGCGGCGTGTCGGGGCGCTGGAAGTTTGGGTTATTTTTGGCCCTGACCACCGCGATTCTCTGGGGCTTACTGCCCATTGCACTAAAAAGTGTAATGGAGACCCTCGACCCGATCACCACCACATTTTTCCGCTTTGCACTGGCAGGACTCTTACTCACTCCCTATATCCTTGTGCGCGGACGACACCCCAGCGGACGATCGTTATTCAGCCGACTGCAATCCCCAAGACCGTTGCTCCAAATGCTAGTCGCAGGGCTGCTATTGGCGATTAATTATGGGCTGTATATCAGTGGTCTCGAGAGAACTACTGCAGAGGCTGCCCAACTGGTTATTCAGGCCGCCCCTATGTTGCTACTGCTCAGCGGAATTTGGCTATTTGGCGAGCGCCTATCCAAACGCCAATGGCTGGGTTTTTTCGGTTTTGTCACCGGTCTCGGGCTGTTCTTTTATCCGCGTTTTTACGATGTCTTTATCGCCGTCAATGCCTACGGGGTAGGGATTATGCTGGTGTTTGGCGCAGCATTGATGTGGACCGGCTACGCCATCATGCAAAAGATCTTGCTGCAACAATTTAGCTCCCAAGAAACCATGGTGGTATTTTATTGGCTCGGAACTCTCGCATTCCTGCCCATTTCTGACTTCTCCGCGCTTTCCCAGTTGACCAATATGCAATGGCTGCTGATCGTTTTTTGTGGACTCAACACCTTGATTGGCTACGGCAGCTTTGCTGAGGCAATGGCCCATATCGAAGCATCGAAAGTCAGTGCAATATTAGCCCTGACACCCCTGGTAACAGTTGCCGCAGCACACTTAATCCCCTTGCCGGGACTTGTAGTAGAACCCATAACAATTTTAACGCTATGCGGCGCTGTCTTGGTGGTCGGTGGATCCATGCTCACAACTCTGAGCAAACCTATGCCACGCTAGTCTGCGGGTATCCGCCTTACTGAATAATTCTTGATCAGCGGACTGGCAATTATGCTCAGAGCCATGCACAGCCTTTCATCTCGTTAAAAACACAGTCGCCCTGCCAGAGCAGAGCAAACCCAGCACCTTAGCCGCTCTGAACAGCGCTTAGAACCGCTCCAGCACAGCTGCTGCCACAGCCATAGCTTTGTACTGGAACTAGCAGGGAGAGACCCACAATAGCCATCTGATGCACGGCTCGATAAGTCCCTAAGATCTTCTGAGCTTAGCGACCCAAAGCCCTCAATAGGCGGAGAGAAATCGGGGAGGAGAAATGGGCATTAAAAAAAGACCCCTGACCGAGACACATCGCAACTGCCGCCTGTATTTAAGACCAACATCTATTATAAAACACAGAGACTTCTGGACATCCTGGCTTAAGCAATAGCAAACCATGTTGGTCCAGACAGTTTTGACATAGCCCGGTCAGAGGCTGGGTTTATTATGCGAAACTTCGCCGCGGATTTAATGACACAACTAACAATACAGAGAATCGAGATCTAGATTTAACAAAAGTGTGATTCAGGTCACAGTCGATCCAGTTGCAGCTTTGTTGTCAAAGACGCCTGAAGCTATTGACAAACACCCCATCTGTAGCGAAAATGCGCGCCCCTATCACAGGGTATGTCGTACTTTGTGGCTACGTAGCTCAGCTGGTTAGAGCACAGCATTCATAATGCTGGGGTCGGTGGTTCAAGTCCACCCGTAGCTACCA
>MDSY01118351.1_pt1 | contig 16078 bp, 13 predicted proteins | sample 811131 | NCBI WGS metagenome assembly MDSY01 (sample SAMN05326643, study PRJNA326480) | marine metagenome | isolation source: seawater | place: Atlantic Ocean: South West | collected 2010
AAATTGATGGTATAATAGGTGCCGATTTTTTAAAAAGGAACAAGGCTGTAATTGACTATTATTTGCGTAAGCTATTTTTATAACTCAAAAGCCTTTTCAGGATTATCATCCATCAAAAGTTCTATTGGATTTTCTAGAGCTTCTTTAATTGCAACTAAAAAACCTACTGACTCTTTGCCATCAATAATTCTATGGTCATATGAAAGTGCTAAGTACATCATTGGACGTATTTCTACTTTTCCATTAATAGCAACAGGTCTTTGAATGATATTATGCATTCCTAAAATTCCTGATTGTGGTGGATTAATAATTGGCGTTGACAACATAGATCCAAATACTCCTCCATTAGAAATAGTAAAAGTACCTCCAGTCATATCGTCCACAGTGATTTTCCCATCACGAGCTTTAACTGCCAAACGACCTATCTCTTTTTCTATTCCTGAAAAACTTAATAATTCTGCATTACGCACTACAGGAACCATAAGTCCTTTGGGTCCTGATACTGCGACGCTTATATCGCAATAGTCGTATGATATCTTATAATCACCATCCATCATTGAATTGACATCAGGATAAAGCTTTAAAGCACGAACAACAGCTTTGGTAAAAAAACTCATGAAGCCAAGTTTTGCATTATGTTTTTTTAAAAATTCATCTTTAAATACATTGCGAACTTTAAAAATTTCTGCCATATCAATCTCATTAAAAGTTGTCAGCATTGCAGTTTCATTTTTAGCATCTACTAGGCGTTCAGCAACTTTTCTTCTTAACATAGAAAGCTTAGATCGATTTTGATTTCGCTCACCCCAATCTGGCTGAGTTCCCATTGATGGAACTGCTTTTACAGCATCATTTTTTGTAATTCGACCTCCTCTTCCTGATCCTTTTACCTCATTAATTGAAATCCCTTTTTCATTCATAATTTTTTTAGCTGCAGGAGAAGGAGATTGAGCTGCATAGCTTGACTCAACAACTAGAGTTTGTACAGCTATTTCAGGGGATTCAGCTTTAATATTATCAGTTGTTTTATCTTTTATTTTAGAAGCACTGGCGTTACCTTCTGAATCAATAAGGCAGACTACAGCACCCACTTCAACTGCATCACCTTCTTCCGCTTTTAAAGTAATTGTACCGCTAATCTCAGCAGGAAGTTCAAGGGTAGCTTTGTCCGAATCTACTTCTGCAATTGCTTGATCTTTTTCCACATAATCCCCATCTGAAACTAGCCACTGGGCTATTTCAACTTCTGTAATAGATTCTCCCGGAGAAGGCACCTTCATTTCTAAAATCATGTTCTATTTGTTTGGTTTCTTTTTAAAATTGTCTTGTTTTGGGTCAAAAACATAATCAATTACTTGTTGATGTCTCCGTTTAAAACGAACTGAACTACCTGCCGCAGGAGTTCCATAATATCTTCTTGTAGCAGGTCGAAAACTCTGGGCTTTTGGCATGTGTAATAATAAAAAACTCCATGCTCCCATATTCCTAGGTTCCTCTTGAGCCCATACAATATCTTTTGTTAGATTGTATATCTCTATAACTGCATCAATTTCTTTAATTGGTAATGGAAATAATTGCTCTAATCGGACTAAAGCAACATCCATTCTCCCTTTTTCTTCACGAGCTTTAAATAAATCATAATAAAATTTACCAGAACAAAAAACAAGTGTTTTAACTTCTTTAGGAGTAATCAGGGTATCATCAATTAGAGCTCGGAAATTTCCTTCAATAAATTCAGCTTTTGAAGACATAGCTAATGGATGTCTAAGTAAACTCTTAGGAGTAAAAACCACTAGAGGTTTACGATAATTAGTTTTCATTTGCCTTCTTAGTAGATGAAACATATTTGCTGGATTTGTGCAATTTGCAACAAACATGTTGTCTTTAGCACAAAGTTGTAAATAGCGCTCCATTCTTGCTGACGAGTGTTCTGATCCCTGTCCTTCATAACCATGAGGGAGGAGTAAAACAATTCCATTTTGAATTTTCCATTTATCCTCAGCAGAAGAGATATATTGATCTAATATTATTTGTGCCCCATTAGAAAAATCACCAAATTGAGCTTCCCAAAGCGTTAAAGTATTTGGGCTTGCCATAGCATAGCCATAGTCAAATCCTAAAACTCCATATTCAGACAACAAAGAATTGTAAACACTAAAGTTACCTTGTTCTTTTGGTTTTATATTGTTGAGTAGAATAATTTCTTGCTCTGAATTTTCCGATTTAATTACTGCATGTCTATGGGAAAAAGTTCCACGTTCAACATCTTGACCTGAAAGACGAACGTTAAATCCCTCTTGTAAAAGGGTTCCATATGCAAGAAGTTCCCCCATAGCCCAATCTAATTTATCTCGGACAAAATACATTGCTTTTCGATCTGAAATAAGGCGTTCTGTTTTACGTAAAAAGTTGTGCTCTTTTGGTAATTCAGTAATTCCTTTTGCCGTACTATCAAGTAAATTCTTAGAAACTGAGGTGTCAAAAGTCTTTAACATTTCTACTTCTTCTACCCTATTAAAAGATTTCCACTCATCTTCCATAAAAGGAGTAATAACCGTATTTTCAATTTTTCTAGATCCTTCTAATTTATCTTCTAAATCTGATTTATAATCTTGTTCTAAATTTTTAACATACTGATCATCAATCAATCCTGCAGTTTTTAATTCTTGTGAATAAATATCTCGTGGATTATTATGTTTGGCTATAGCTTTGTATAATTTTGGTTGAGTGAAACGCGGTTCGTCTCCCTCATTATGACCATATTTTCTGTAGCCTAATAAATCGATAAAAACATCCTGCCCAAATCTCATACGAAAGTCAAGAGCAAAAAGTGTTGCATGGACAACCGCCTCGGCATCATCTGAATTAACATGAAGCACAGGAGATAAAGTTACTTTGGCTACATCGGTGCAGTAAGTACTTGAACGAGCATCTAAATAATTAGTAGTAAATCCAATTTGGTTATTTACCACTATATGAATAGTTCCACCTGTTGCATACCCTTTTAATTTAGCCATTTGAACTATTTCGTATGGAAGTCCCTGTCCTGCAATGGCTGCATCTCCGTGAACTACAATAGGTAGAACTTTATTTGTATCGCCATTAAATTTATTTTCAAGTTTCGCACGAGTAATTCCCTCCACTATTGCCCCAACCGTTTCTAAATGGGAAGGGTTTGGAGCAATATTCATATTTATTTTCTTTCCATTATCAGTAACTCGTTGTGAGGTCCAGCCTAAGTGATACTTTACATCACCATCAAAAACAACTTCCTCGTAATCTTTTCCATCAAACTCATTAAAGATGTCTTGTGTGGACTTACCAAATACATTAGCTAAAGTGTTAAGGCGACCTCTGTGTGCCATCCCCATGACAAATTCCTTTACTCCTTTGTTTGCTGCGGACTCTATTACTGCATCCAAAGCTGGAATCAAAGATTCCCCTCCTTCTAAGGAGAAACGTTTTTGACCTACATATTTGGTATGCAGAAAATTTTCAAAGCTAACGGCTTGATTTAGCTTTCTAAGAATATGTTTTTTCTGATCTTCAGAAAAAGTAGGGTGGTTGTCATTTATATTCAACCTATTTTGAATCCAGTTTAATTTTTCTGGATTTCGAATATACATATACTCTACCCCGATAGAATCACAATAAATACGATCTAAATGCTCGATTATTATACCTAAAGAACTTGGCCCTATTCCCATTATTTCCCCAGCATTGAAAACAGTTTTTAAATCAGCTTGACTTAAACCAAAATTTTCAACACTTAGAGTAGGGGAATACTTTCTTCGATCTCGAACTGGGTTGGTCTTTGTAAACAAATGTCCCCGGGAACGATAGCCATCAATTAACTTAACAACACGAAACTCTTTTTGCAGGTGTTCTGGGACCTCGGCTTCGGCACTTTCGACTGTATTGTTCAAATCAGTAGTACTATTGCTTTCCAAGCCAAAGTCAAAGCCTTGAAAGAATGTCCTCCAGCTGGGCTCTACACTATCAGGATGCTGTAAATATTGGTCGTACAGTTCAGCAAAATATGCCGTATGGGCAGTGTTTAAAAATGAATAATTATCCATGTAGTTAGTTCAATCCTAAATCTTAGTGATAAAATTACAAATTTTGCATTAAGCGTCTTGCCATTTCTATAAAAATAGTACCTTTTTAAATTGATTCTTTTTAGATAAGAAAATAAAATAGTGAATAACTTTTTTGAAAAATCTACTTTTTAAAAGGTAACATTTTAATATCTTTTTCCTCATGTTTGCACTTGTAGATTGTAATAATTTTTATGTTTCTTGTGAACGGGTTTTTCAGCCTCAGTGGAAAGGAAAGCCCGTAGTTATTCTCTCAAATAATGATGGTTGTGTCATTGCACGTAGTAACGAAGCAAAGGCCTTAGGAATTCCCATGGGAGCACCTGCTTTTAAATACCAAGTACAATTCAAACGCCAAAAAATCAAAGTTTTTTCTTCTAACTATCCCCTCTACGGCGACATGAGTAGTCGGGTAATGTCTATCTTGGAAAGATATACGCCCAATATTGAATTATACAGTATTGATGAAGCATTTTTACAATTCAAAGGCTTTGACCTTTTTAACTTACAAAAAGAAGGAATAAAAATGAAAAAGCAAGTTAAAAAATGGACAGGAATACCTGTTTCTGTAGGAATAGCACCTAGTAAGGCTTTAGCAAAAATTGCTAATAAAATCGCCAAAAAATTTGCTGTAAAAACAGGAGACGTTTATTCTATTGATACAGAAGAGAAGCGTATCAAGGCACTTAAATGGACGGCTATATCCGATGTTTGGGGTATAGGACGCCAACACCTTCAGCAACTTGAATCTATAGGAGTTACGAATGCTTGGCAATTTAGCCTGCTTTCGGATGATTGGGTTCGAAAACAAATGAGTGTCTTGGGACTACGTCTTAAAAAAGACCTACAGGGTTTACCTTCCATCCAACTAGAAGAAGTTCAAGCTCCCAAAAAAGGTATCGCCACCACCCGTAGTTTTGAGGGTAACCTTACTTCTTTTTCAGATTTAGAGGAACGTGTTTCAACTTTTGCTAGCAATTGTGCCGAAAAAATGAGAAAGCAACAAAGTAGTTGCCAAGCACTTTTGGTTTTTATTCGTAGTGATCCACATAAAAAAGATGTGATTTCTTATCGAAATAGCTGTGTCTTAGCACTTCCCTATGCAACCAATTCCAGTATTATATTAAGCAGGTATGCCATCTTGGGATTGCGTAAAATTTTTAAAGAAAATATCGCTTATAAAAAAGCAGGAGTCATGATTATGGGGCTGTTACCTACAGAAAAGCGTCAGTTGAGTCTTTTTGAAAATAATAATACAAAGCATGTCGCTCTGATGAAGAGTCTCGATAAAATCCATAAACGCTTTGGACCGTACCAAATCAAACTAGCCAATCAGGATTTAAACCGTACTTGGAAAATGAAACAAAAGTATCTTTCCAGTCGATTTACTACAGAGCTTAAAGATGTTATTACCGTAAAATAAAATCGATGCAAAATAAAAAGTTAATCTTTTTTCACCCCAATCAAGATGCAAGAAAGCAAATGCACTTAGCCCAAGAAGGTGTTTCAGCAGGATTCCCATCACCTGCTGATGACTTTAAAGAGCTACGTATTAGTATTGATCAAGAAGTAGTACGTAATGAAGAAGCCACTTTTTATGCACGAGTCTCTGGAGAATCTATGCAAGGGGCAGGTCTAGATGATGGTGATCTTTTGGTCATAGATAGAAGTATAGAACCAAAAGACAATAAAATAGCAGTGTGTTTTATAGACGGATTATTCACGGTAAAACGATTAAAAGTAGAAGTAGATTGCGTATATCTAATGCCTGAAAATAAAAACTATGAACCGATTAAAGTGAGTGAAGATCAAGAACTCTTGATTTGGGGTATAGTAACCTATGTAGTTAAAAAAGTATAGCGCTTTTACTCCATCAATACCTTATGAAATAATTTGGCCAAAAAGGTTGCTAATTGATTATTACTAAAGTTTATGTTTGTGGTATGTGTCGCTAAAAAAAGCTCAGGAGGGGACCCTACCAGCATGAAGCTTAATAAAAGGAATTCATATTTTTCAGTAAATGCTTTAATTTTAAAATCAGATTTAAGGTCACGATTCAGATTCTTGACGATGGTTTTGACAACATTACTTTGATAAGAGCTTTGGCGAATATGTGCTTGATTTAGGATATGAAATTGAATCATCTCAGGAGTTCCTATCAATTCAAAATAGTTTTTGAAGGTTCCATGAAGATAGTCATATACATTTTTACTGTCTCTTCGTGTTTGTTGAATTGCTCCTTTTATATTTTGATTGAGTTCTTCGATCAAGGCATCAAAAAGTTTTTGTGTATCAGGAAAATAATTGTAGAATGTACCTCTAGCAATTTCACTTTTTTCAACAATATGGGCTACTGTAGTTTTTTCAAATCCACTCGAAGAAAATAAGGCTAAACCTTCTTTCATGAGTCGCTCGCGAACCTTTTGTTTTTGAACATCCCGTTTTCCTAAAAGTGGCATCGATTCACTCACACTACAAGCGCTCAAAAATTCCTGCTATACCTTGTCCTCCTCCTACACAGGCTGTAACCATTCCATATCGTTGACCTCTTAACTTCATCTCCTCCAAAAGCTGTATACTTAACTTTGCTCCAGTACACCCTAAAGGATGGCCCAAAGCTAAAGCTCCACCATTAACATTGACTGTTTCTGGATTAAGTTTAGCTTCTTGAATAACAGCAAGAGCTTGAGCAGCGAATGCTTCATTAAGTTCAGTTTGTTCAATATCAGAAAGTTTTAAACCAGCTTGCTTTATCGCTTTAGGGATAGCAATACAAGGACCAATTCCCATGTACAAAGGTTCAACTCCTCCAACTGAACATGCTGCTAGTCTTGCTATTGGTGTTAGATTTAATTTTTTAACCATTGCCTCACTTACTATAAGGGTAAAAGCAGCCCCATCCGAGGTTTGGGATGAATTCCCTGCGGTTATTACCCCTCCTTTTTTAAATACAGGCCGAAGTTTTGCTAAACCATCTATTGTAGTATCTCTGCGAACACCCTCATCCATTGAAACAATATGACTAGTTGTAATTTTTTTACCATCCTTAACGAAAACATCTTCTACCTCTATAGGTACAATTTGATCAGTAAACTTTCCATTATCAATAGCTGCTGCTGCTTTTTTGTGAGATTCATAAGCAAATTTATCCGCTGATTCTCGAGTTATTTCATACTTTTCAGAAACAGCTTCAGCTGTATGACCCATACCAACGTGATAATTTAAATTTTCTAGATTGGCCTTGTAGCTGGGTGATAGTTTATACCCCGTCATTGGAATCATACTCATACTTTCAATACCGCCAGCAATATATATATCCCCAAAACCAGCCTTAACTTTTGATACTGCCTGAGAAATAGCCTCTAAACCAGAAGCACAGTATCGATTTATAGTAACCCCTGGTACTTCTTTACCTAACGATCGAGCAGAAATTAATCTTCCAATTTGAAGTCCTTGCTCACCCTCGGGATTAGCGCATCCTACAATTACATCATCTACAGTTTTAGGATCAATTTCAGGAACTGTTGTCATCATATGTTTTATTACATCTACCGCCAAATCATCTGAACGATAATTTTTGAATCCTCCTTTTTTAGCTTTTCCAATGGCTGAGCGATAGCCTTTTATAATGTATGCTTCCATAATTTAATTTCTTAAAGGTTTATTATTCATTAATAAATATTGAATTCGATCTAATGTTTTTTGATTCCCTAAAAGACTCATAAAACCTTCTCTTTCGATATCTAATAGATATTGCTCACTTACCTGTTGTGGAGCAGTTAAATCACCTCCACACAATACATAAGCAATCTTACGAGCAATTTCGACATCATAGTCCGACATATATTCTCCCATTCTAAATTCATTGATTGCAGAATATAAAACACCCATCCCTGATCTTCCTAAAACTTGGATATTTTCTCTAGCTGATGGCGGAGTATAATTTTTAGATAATTTTAAAACTTTTTCTTTTGCTAAACCAATATTCATACGGGTATTAACACAAATTTCATCTCTACCTTTTTTTAAATAGTTTAGATCAAAAGCCTCATGTGCGGAAGTGGATACAGCTGCAGTAGCAATTGATTTAAAATAATTAATCAAAGTGGGGGATTGAACGTCTCCTTCAAAAAAATCATCCGAGGCACGAAGAGCAAATTCTTTTGTTCCACCACCACCTGGAAGAAGCCCAACTCCTACTTCAACTAACCCAATATATGATTCAGAGGCATAAATTCCCGCATCACAGTGCATAGCAATTTCGCAACCACCACCAAAAACATATCCCTGAGTTGCTACAACAACAGGAATTTTTGAAGTACGAATTCTCATATTTATTTGCTGAAAATCATCTACAAAGCGTTCCAATTGATCAAATTGTTTTTGCATAGCAATCATACCAATATTCATGAGATTAGCCCCTACAGAAAATTGTTTAGCATTATTACCGATTACTAAACCTTTCCAATTTTCTTCTTCTGTAATTTCAAGAACTTCGATTAAGGCTTTGCCTACTCCCTCACCAATGGAATTACTTTTTCCTGTAAATTCTAAACAAAGAACTCCATCACCTATGTCATGAACAATACTTTCACTGTTTTTTACTATAGGTGATTGTGATCTAAAACTATCTAAAATCATAAAGGACTCCATACCTGGTATTTTCTGATAATTTTTAGTTTCAATATTATAATATTTCTTTTTTCCTTCTTCAAATTTGTAAAAATGGGTTTTACCATTGGCCTTCATTTCCCTTATCCAATCTGGAATCTCAGCACCAACTTTTTCTATTAAGCTTATTCCCAAATCAAAACCAATTAAATCCCAATACTCAAAAGGACCAAAATCCCAAAAATATCCTGTGCGCATTGCATCGTCTACGGGAAAGTATTGATCTGAAATTTCTGGAACACGAGCTGCAGCATAGCTTAATAACTGACCAAAGTATTCAGCAAAAAACTTACTATGTTTAGAATCTCCATTAACAATGTACTGCAATCTTTTGTCCATCAATTCCATCCCTTTAGCTGTTTTAACAAAATCTATTTTAGGACGTATTGCAGGCTCATATTTCAGAGTCTTTATATTAAGAGCGTTTATAATTGTCTTTCCTTTCTCATCTTTTTGGGAAGTTTTTTCGTAAAAACCTTTACCTGTTTTATTTCCCAAAAATTTATTCTCTAAAAGAAACTTCATAAACTCTAATTCTGGACGATCTTTCAATTGTTCAATGTAATTGTCATTTTTAACATTTTCAACTACAAAACGACTTACATTATCTCCAGTATCTAATCCAACTAAATCTTGTAATCGAAATGTTGCTGAACTTGGACGTCCAATTAGTGATCCTGTCATGGCATCAACCTCTTCAATTCCAAATTTGTATTTTTCTGTAAGTAATGTCATTTCAGTAGCAGACATTACTCCAATCCGATTTCCAATAAAAGCTGGAGTATCTTTACACAAAACAGTTTGTTTTCCAAGAGTTACTTTACCGAATTCCATAAAGAAATCAATTACTTCTGTTTTTGTCTCTTCAATAGGAATGATTTCCAATAATTTTAAATATCGTACAGGATTAAAAAAATGCGTACCACAAAAATGTGATTTAAAGTCATCTGAGCAATCTTGCGCTAATAAATTGATTGGGATACTAGAAGTGTTTGAACTTACAAGACTTTCGTTTTTACGATATTTATCGACTTTTTCAAAAATTTGTTTTTTTATTTTTAGATTTTCGACCACAACTTCAATAATCCAATCAGATTTAGAAATTTTATCAAAATCATCTTCAAAATTTCCAGTTTTTATTCTAGATGCAAATGATTTGTGGTATAAGGGAGCTGGTTTAGATTTAATTGTTTTCTGAAGAGCAGAATTCACCAATTTATTTCGATGAAAGCTATTTTTAGAATCAATATCACTAAGCTTGGGAGTAACTATATCTAACATTATTACCTCCATCCCAACATTAGCTAAATGACAAGCAATTCCGGAACCCATTACACCAGATCCAAGCACAGCTACTTTTTTAGGTCGATACTTCATTTTTAAATATTTTAAGAGTCTAAACTAATTAAAAAAAGTGACACAGTGTCACTTTTTATTTATACTTTTGAATTAAAATAAAAAACATGAGTCTAGAAAACATGGTTTCCCAATTCGAGAAAAAAGCTTCAAGTGCATCACCAATAGGCGGTTCTATAAAGTTTGAAGTTGATGGACAAGGAATACTAATCGACGGTTCAGGTGATTCAAATACTGTAAAAGCATCAGATGAAGAGGCAGATTGTACAATTAGTTTAACTGCAGAAGTACTTGAAAAACTTAGAGACGGAGAAATCAATCCCATGATGGCAGTTATGGGTGGTCAAATAAAAATTACTGGTGATATGGGTCTGGCAATGAAGGTTCAGTCTTTAATGGGCTAATACTTAAAGTCATACCATTTTTTAAATTATTTACCTTTTTATTATCATCTTAATTCAATTTGAATCACAGTATCTATATCATCTTTCGAAATTTTTGAAATATCAATAGCCAAGCCGAAATTATCATTCTTGAAGGGTAATTTTGAATTAGTTTTCATATCATAAATACCCTTGATTTTAACTGGTACTTTATTTGCATGAATTATATCGATTCTGGGATTGAGTAAGTGTAAATAGACTGTTTTTCCTTTTTGAGTTGAAACATAATTATCATTAGGAGGAATTGGACCTTTTCGTGTACCGTAAATTGTTTTACCATTTTTCTTTAACCAATCTCCAATTGCTCTCAGAGAAGATTGGTGTTTTGTTTGAATTTTTCCGTTAGGCATAGGACCCACATTAAGAAGCATGTTACTCCCGTAGCCTGCAGCTTTAATTAAATAATGAATGAGTTCCTTCTCCGATTTGTGCTTTCGGTCTTGAAGATTAAAACCCCAAGATCCATTTATTGTTTCACAAACTTCAAGAGGCACAGTTCCAATTTGGTCCGCGGGTGTACCCCAGCCAGTTGAATTATTTCCTGGCAAATCTTTTTCAAACATTTGAAAGTCCTCCCCGTCAATAACTCCAATATGGTGATTGTTTCCAATTAGAGCTTGAGGCTGCATCTGATGAATCATTCCATAGATTTCATCATAATGCCAATCAACTTTAAGCCCTCCGAATTTTTTTCCATCCCATTCTTTTTGATCCCAGTGACCATCAAACCAAATTCCACCAATCTCTCCATAATTTGTAAGTAATTCTTTTAGTTGGGATTTCATAAAGACTATATACTCTTCCCATTCTCCCTCTCCACGACCAAGAATTCCTTTCCCTGTTCTTCCCCTAGGGAAATAGTCATCGCGATTCCAATCTAGTAAAGAATAGTAGAAAAACAACTTAATACTTTGTTTGCGGCATTCTTCAGCTAACATTTTCAATATATCTTTTCCATATGGAGTTGCATCTACAATATCATAATCAGTTGTCTTAGAATCAAACATCGAAAATCCATCATGATGTCGACTTGTGATAGTTATATATTTCATTCCGGCATCCTTGGCCATAGAAACCCATTCTTTGGGATCAAAATTAATCGGATTAAAAAAATGAGGGAGTTTTTCGTATTCTTCAATACTGATATTTTGATTATTCATCACCCATTCTCCATCCCCTAAAACACTGTAGACACCCCAGTGAACAAAAAGTCCAAATCTAGCATCTTGAAACCACTCTCTAGCTTCTAGATTTTCAGAAGTTGGTTGATATCCTTGAGCATTAAATGAAAAGGAAATAAGAAAAGTGAAAATAAAAAAATAAGGAAATGAAAGTCTCATAACTTAGTTGTATTAATCAATTTTTACTAAATGAAAGTCTTAAAAACAGAACTTTAGCTCTATAAGGTAAATTTTAACATGCCCCTAGTATGTTCCCATCCAAAATGCAGATCCATCGCACTATCACTACTTTTCTTAAAAATCATTGAAAAAGCTTCAAGCGAATCATCACCTTTCAAAAGTGGAACTGAAACTCTAGCCACATCGAGATCTTTATTATAGCTATATGCTCCCCAAACATGAGTAGCTTTATTTATTATTAGAGTCATTTGTCCTTCCGAGGGAATAGCATACATAGTATAAGATCCAATATCTATTGTATTTTCTCCAACACTCATAGGAACAAAAAGAGTTAATTCGGTAGACTCATTAGCTCCCATTCTCCATATTTTCCCATCAGGGACTAAAGATTCGAATGCTCTACCTTTAAGTTGAGGGCGACTGTATAGAATTCGTGCCCATTTTCCTTGACCACGGTTTTCTGGATATTCAATCATATCCAAAGGACTCTTGTCTAGTCCTTTAAATTCCTGAGCGTTAACTAAGCCAACAATAAGAAGGGTTAACATTGAAATAAATAAATTTTTCATAATTATGTTTTCTACAATATAAAAACAAGTTATTTAATAAAGTGTAAAAAGTCTGTTAAAAGGAACATTTCAAATAAACTGGATGATGGTCAGATACCCACAAATTTTCTGATGTTTTAATCCAAAGATGTTTGGATTTAATGACGTTAAAACCTTTTTGAAAGATATAATCAATTCTTCTAATAGCATTTTTTGATATATCAAAACCATTAAAAGTTCCATATTTAGGGTCGTTTAACTTAATATTACTCAATACATCTTGAAAAACTGATTGAAGTGTTTGTATGGGAATAGTATCTGGGGTTAAATTAAAATCCCCCATAATAATTATAGGCTGTCCTTTAATATTAAGCTTTGAAATTTGATCTAAAATAAGTTTTACTGATTTGGCTCTAGCAATTTTTCCTAAGTGATCGAAATGAGTGTTAAATATCCAAAATTGTTTTTTAGAATTTAGTTCTTGAAAAAGTGCATATGTACAAATTCGCTCCAACGCTGCATCCCATCCTATAGAAACTTCTTCCGGAGTTTCAGACAACCAAAAAGTTGAAGATTTTATAACTTTTAATTTTGACTTTCTATACAGGATTGGACTATATTCTCCTTTTGTTTTTCCATCTTCACGACCTACGCCTAGATAATTATATTCTTCTAATGATGTTGAAATATCCGTCAATTGATTATGAAGAACTTCTTGCATACCAATAATATCGAGAGAACTTTTTGAAAAATAGTTAATAAGAGTTTCTTTTCTTAGGCTCCATTGATTTTTCCCATCTTCAGAATTATCATAACGAATATTATAAGATAAAATCTCTACATCTATGCTATTATTTGATAAAGATAACATGCTTAAAAAGGATAAAAAAAATAGGACTAAAGACATTTGATTTTTTTTTAACATTTAATATATAAAAAATTGAAGATTAGGACTATTAAAAAATGACCTATGATTTTTTTTTTAAATTTACGTTTGAAGTATATTATAATCAAATAAAAAATAATTCGTAACATTTAAAAGCTTTTGATTAAAAATATTTCATACAAAAACCATAGATCATGAGAAAAATATATCCATTAATTCTATTATTTGGATTTGTGAAATGTAGTACTTGGGATAATGTTGAAGAATATCAACCACTACCAGAATTAAGCAATGAAGAAATTACTACAAACGAATTTCCACCTCTTCCAAATATTAAAATAAACACCTATTCAGCACAAATTGTTGATGAACCAAAAATAAAAGGCTTTTTAGAAATTTATCAAGGTGATGAAAAAATAGAAGAACATAATATAGGAATTGAAATTAGAGGTTCTTCATCTCAATTTTTTGATAAAAAATCATATGGCTTTGAAACTTGGGACGAAGCTGGTGAGGACTTAAACGTGTCCCTTGCAGGTTACCCGGAAGAGGAGGATTGGATTCTTTATGGCCCATATAGTGATAAATCTCTTATTAGAAATGTTTTAATCTATAATTTATCAAATCAAATTGGTCGATATGCAACAAAAACAAAATTCTATAATCTCTCGATAAACAGTCAATTTTTAGGAGTATATGTTCTAATGGAAAAAATAAAAAGAGATAAAAATAGAGTTGATATAAGTAAAAATAAACCTGAAGATATCTCTGGAGGATATATCATTAAAATTGACAAACCTACAGGTGATGGAGATTCTTTTAATTCAGATATTGGATTTATGTCTGAATATACTTCAGGGGGAATTAAAGGATTAAATAAAAACCCGACTTTTCTATATGAATACCCTAAAAATGATGATATCTCAAATGATCAAAAAGTATATATTCAAAATTACATACAAGGGTTTGAAAATGCATTGGCGTCAGAAAATTTTCTATCAGAAGAAGATGGCTACAGACAGTTTATAAATGTTGAAAGTTTTATTGATTTTTTTCTTTTAAATGAAATATCAAGAAACGTTGACGGTTATAGAATTAGTACATTCATGAATAAAGACAAGGGAGGAAAAATTAACATGGGGCCTATCTGGGACTTTAATATAGCATTTGGAAATGCAAATTATTGTGGAGGTGAATTAACATCTGGATGGGCATTCAATTTCAATGAAATCTGTCCTCAAGATGGAATGCATGTTCCTTTCTGGTGGAAACGCTTATTGCAAGATCCAGGATATGTTTCGGCACTTAAGGAAAGATGGTCAACCCTCAGGTCAAATGAATTTTCAAATGATTTTATAGTAAGTGCAATAGAAGATTTAAAACTTGATTTAGAAAAAAGTGATGCTTCTACAAGGAATTTTGGAAAATGGTTAATTTTAGGGAAATATATCTGGCCTAATAACTTTATAGGTAACAGATACTCCGAGGAAATAGATTACCTAAAAGATTGGATTGAGAAAAGACTTTCTTGGATGGATAATGAGATTAATGCCCTTTAGTAAATAATGAAACGAAGAAAATTTATTTATAACACTACCTTCAGTGCATTTGGATTAATGGGTTTATGTGCTTTTGATAAACAACCATTAAGTAATCCAAATATCAAAACCACACTTACTCCTTGGTCATTAATCAGATCTGGATATGGAGGTAATGATCCCTTAAATATCAATTTACTAAATTTTCCTAAAGTTGCTAAATCCTTAGGTTTTGATTATATCGATCATGAAATGTTTCATTTTCCTCCTAACCTAAACCAGGAGTATATAGATAATATGAATAATGCAATGGAATCAGCTGGTGTGAAAAGTGCTGTGATGCTAACAGGAGGTAAAGGTGATGTTGGAGATAAAAATCTAAAAAAACGAAGCAAAGCCATAGCTACTTATAAATATTGGATCGATGTTGCCTCTGCACTTAACTGCAAAGCTCTTAGAAATGTTTGTGGGGATAATATCACAATACCACATAAAGAAAAACTTAAATATGCCATAGAAGGGGTTAAAGAATTAGGAGAATATGCCTCATCAAAAGGATTGGATCTTCTTATTGAAAATCACAATGGGTATTCCTCTGATCCAGAGTGGATGACATCTCTCATGAAAGGTGTGAATCTAAAAAATGTGGGGATTCTGGGAGACTTTACAAATTGGACATTAGAAAGAAATCCAGACACATTTTATCCCGATCCTTACAAGGGGTTTGAAATTCTTGCCCCTTATATTCGAGCAATTAGTGCTAAATCTGAAAGTTTTGACGAAAACGGAGAGGAAATAAATACTGATTTTAAAAAGATGTTCTCTATATTAAAAAGTGCTCCTAATTTTGTTTATGCTGGTGTGGAGTTTTTTGGAAATGATATTTCAAGAAATCAAGGATCTGTTAATACAAGAAGATTGATAGAAAAAGTTTTACGCGAATCCTAGCGTGATAAATATAACCATCCTTGATGATCTATATTACCATCTTGTTCTAAATCTAATCTGAAAAAATAACTGCCCTCAGGAAGCTCTTTCCCTCCTGCGTCAGCTGGCCAATTATTTTGATAGTTCTTTTTTGAATAAACTAATACTCCACTTCGAGTATAAATTGACAATTTGCTATTGGAATAGTTTCCGATTTTTAATATTATAAATTGATCGTTAATACCATCACC
>MDSY01059618.1_pt1 | contig 16075 bp, 8 predicted proteins | sample 811131 | NCBI WGS metagenome assembly MDSY01 (sample SAMN05326643, study PRJNA326480) | marine metagenome | isolation source: seawater | place: Atlantic Ocean: South West | collected 2010
CAATAGCTTTTTCAAAAACACAATTTACCGCACCTAAATTTTTTTCAATTAATCTTAACTTTTCTGATTCTACTAAACGTTTTAACTTTTCATTAACTTGATGAAGCAATGGAAAGGTATGTTGACTAGCACCCTCGAGATCAGTAGCAAGAAAATTGTCGAAGGATGCTTGCCTATCACGTATTTCATCTCTTGTAAAATATTCCTCTAATGCGCTTTTATCCTCTTCATTTTGACCATGGGGAAAACTAATTATGTTCAATTGTTCCTTTAATTTTATTTTTTCATTTTGATTTATATCCTGATTAGTAATACCAAGTAGTTCCAATATGTGAATTAATAATTTTGTGTTAGATCTAAGCCCAAGTAAAAAAAACGTTACAGGAACAATTGTTTTTGCTGGACCACTAATTTCTTCTAAAAGATCTAGATCATTAAACCATTTTTCTAATAGTTCTATATTACGCATTTCTTTTAAGTATAAGAAAATTTGAAAAAACGTTTTTAACATTTTTGGATCTTTAATTAGAATATTAGTATATCTTTCGATATCTTTATTAAACGCTTTTTTATTATCTTTGGTAAAAGAAGCGAGTAATGTTCTAAAGTTAGTTGCCATGAGATGATGTAGTTCATCATATAATTGAAAATCTGAAAAATTTTTAAGTAAATCTGGTTCACCTATCAAAGATGTTCTGGTTTTATGATACTTATCTTTTGCATTGTTAAAATACGTAAAAAGATCGTTTAAAAAACCTTTTATAGCACACGATAAGGGGTTTTTAGGGCTCTCCATAGCATCATAACTGGGTAAAGAAGTTAATTTTGAAAAAAAAGGCTCTAATTCTTTATTAAAATACAATGCCAAATAGTGAGCATGTGTCATTGGAAATGTATTTTGAGAAGATATCAAACCATTTCGAATTTCTTGACAATCAACCGATTGTGATAATGATAAATTTGTTAGATGAAAAGACATTAGATCAAAGTTTTTTGGCTCTAATGAAGAAAGGATTATTGAAGTGAGTAAAAATGAAATAATACGATAACGATTAAAACGTTCATAATCGGGTGCCATTATTTTATATGTATCATCTACTCCGTTTAAGAACGTTGTAACTATCGTATCAATATTTTCAGAAAGATTAGATTCATCAAGTTCATTAAACTTACAAGGGAGCAAGGTTATCTTGTTAAGAAATTCCTTGTATACATTACAAAAGTTTTGTAATTTAATTAGTTTTTCAGAATCATTTTTACAGGTTTGTAAAACCCTATCTAAATAAGGTTGAATTCTAATTCTAAAAAAGGGGTGGTTTAAAAAATTGTCATACTCAGGTTTTTTTTCTAAATATCTATCAATTAGAGTTTTTATAAAACTGTTTGATCCTAAAGCGTCCGATGATGGTGAGTCTGTAATTATTGTTTTCATACTACTAAAAAATTGTGGTTCAAGCTGGGTAAGTGCATGCAAAAATAAATAATACATAGAATCTATTGTCTGAAATTGTAAGATTAAATGAGCATCATCAGGGTCCTTTATGTCGCGTTCAGCTACATCATCCCATACACAATTTATCATTGTTGATAGATGCCATAATTGACTGTGAGGACCTTCCGTTATATGTTCCGGTAAGAAAAGAGGTGAAAATTGTAATATATATTCATATGTGCCTCCCTTACCTTTTTTACCTATCCTTCGCTTGGATATCACTGGGCCCTTATTCTCTTCATGTGGGAAGTTCGCAATGGCAACAATTCTAGGGTCTGCCTTGGTAGGTGATCCTATAAAATTTGTAGCTAATGACTTAGTATCTTTGAGTATTTGTGGTTTTTGTTGAGCAATATTTTGAGGTTGGTTTCTGCTTAAAAAGTAGTATGCTAGAGATGGGAATAAAGTTAGAGAAATCAACGTTTTAATATAATCATTCTGAGTAGTTAAATATGGATAGTTTTGTAATGTTCTTAGAGCAAAAAAAGAAAAAGTAACTAAAGAATAAACATAAGGTTTTATATACTTGGAATTACTTAGTTTTAAATCAACAGAATCATTGACATATATGCTGGATAGAGATAAAGCAACTTTTAAAACATTATAAATCTTGTTGTCATCGAAATCACCAGTAGTAAAATCAAACCTAACAAGTGTTTCTAATACATTTTGAGCTAAACGTTTAGGGAAGTCTTTTTTATCTTCAGTTAACTTATCCAATATGGTGCTTAATAATTTCTTATCTTGAAGACACTGTTTGATTTTAGGGTGTTGAAAAAAATTTTGAATAAAAGGAAGGTTAGAGAAAGGTAGGGCGTTTGGTTGAGTTAATGGTTTAAGTAAAATGGTTTTCGATTCATCCCAAAATTTGTTAACTTCATCATCATTTAATTCTACACCTTGTTCTGTACAATTTTGTAGGTACAAAGTAGTGAAAACTACTGTCATAATCATGGTGATTGGTGCGGTACCAGGAGGGTTTGCTAAATTAGGAGTTACTAGGTTAGGAGCAGAGATTCTGTCCTGTGGCGTAGGGGGATGGGCTGTTGATATAGAAGGAGGTGTTTTAGGTTTAGGAAAAAAAAAGGAAAAATACCTAGCAAGTGGCGTTAACGTGTTATGCATGATTGAACAAAGATAAATAATTGAAATTAAACTTAAATAAATAAGTTTTAGTAAAATTATATTGATTAATTCTTGTTGCAATTACAACAAAATTATTTTGATAGTTATTAATTCTTATCAACACTATGATTGTTATTAACACTTTGATAACGCAAGAAACCTTCAAGTTGACTTTCTGATGCGCTCTCTAACCACATAGTCATGTTAGGAGTTTTTGTTGCTGCAAGTTCTTCTACATCATCTCCTATATGAAGCGTCGTATGATTGTTTTGAGAACTAAAAAAGTATTTAAAGGCTCTAATAAAAGAAAAATTAGACTCATTTGATAATTGATGTGTGCAATCGTAGGGAGTGTCTTTAAGGCTACCGTGGGAAGTGTCTTGAGGGATACTCATAACAAGAAAGGGTGAGGGTCTAGATAATGATGGTGTAATCAACATATGAAAAACTCCTTAAAAAACAAAAATAATTTTTTTTTAAAATTTAGTGAGTTAAAAGCAACTAAAAAGTAAAAAAAGATTAATATAAAATAAAATTTTTATCAAGTATTTTACTACAAATAGATTGATAAAAAAAAAGAAAAATAAATTTTGCAATCATGTTTATTTGTAAGATAAAAATGACAAAAAAATAGGGTGTTACATGTTCTGAATAAGTCATAAATAAATAAAAGTAGTATCATAAATATGATAATAGCTCCCTTTATCACATTATTATATGAAAATTTATCACATTCATTTGTGGAATGTAATTACTTGAGCAAGATTTGTTCTTGATCTTCTAGGATCTGTCCTATTAATAGTAGTAACACCATACATCAAGCTTCCAGCCTTTGTTGACGAAATGTATTTATGAACAAAATGATCAACACGAGGTCTAAAAGATTGGGGCTTTAGTCTAGTTACCATATCTGGAAAATCTGCTCTAGATACTAGACGTAAAGGATTTGGTCTAAAAGGATCAAACTCTGTTCTCAACATTTCTGATAATGATCCTAAGAAGGAACTAGGGTCTTTTTCTACCACAAAATAGCTACCAAACTCTTTTAACAACATTTTTATATTGCTTCTTGCTGCAACAGCATATGGGCATTTTCTTTTCGGATCTTTTGACATAAAAGCACTATGTTTACTACGGTGAGCTTCAAGAGCAACTTCTCGAGAACCCCAATGCCCGCTTTGAGTACGAATAGCATGAGGGCCCATACCTAATTCTGAAAATCTAGGTTCTACACCTTCATAAGGATTAATTATTTGAAAAATATGAAAAAATACTTGATGTGAAAGACTACTATCCTTACATTGTTTTAGAAACTCGGATGGTGATAAGTCGGTTTTATTATATTTTTTAGACAACTGTTTAAATTGATCTTCAGAGAGGTTCTTAATATAAGATTCTATAATTTTTTCTATTGCTATTTTTTGTAGTCTCACAGGATCAAATTGTTCTAATTCTTCTTTAGAATTCTTATAGGATTCAAAATTACATAAACCACTAATGACATTTTCTTTCCATTGTAATTCATGATTTGGATCTAAACATTTTTGAAATCTTTGAGATAGTGAAAAATTATAGACTCTCTCTATTAACGCTATCTCCCATTCTTTAAAATTAGCAGGATGAGGGTTGGGATGATTTAAATGAGCAGCAACTATTTGTGAGACTGTAAGGGTACTAGACCAAACAGTAAGCGGAATTATATGTTCCTGTAATAATCTAAGCAAATCTTTAAAGATTTCAGCTAAGGAGTCTTTATGAAAATAAATAAATTTTGCATTACGTGTGTGAATATGCGTATCATAATGTTCAAGCTGTACCTTCGTAACTCCAGTCACAAAAATATCTTTAAGTTCATCAAAAAAGAGTTGAAAATTTAATGTTTGTATACAATCATTTTGAATTTGAATATTAATCTTGGTCATGAGTTCATATGTAGTACTTAGTGACAAAAGATTTAAATCTAATAGATCAGATATTTCTGGATATTCCTTTAAAAGTTCCGTCAATTGCAAGTAGGTTGATTTATCTTCGTAACCTTCTAAAATTGTAGTATCATCTATATGTTTTTGATGACAAAAAAGTAGATATAGCATTATTTGCATTTTACATAAGGCTGAAGTTATTTCTTTGTTTGATGGTTTGATTGGATAAAGATTTAAAGCAGAAAAATTAAGACGGATATCGTTCATGAGAAATGTAACAGAAAGTTCTTCAAATTTAGGACCTGCAATCCATACCATTTTTGCTATTTTTTTTTCTTTTTCTGAAAGATCTGGACTACTATCAATTATAGATGGAGATTCTAGTGGATATCCAAACCATGCCTTAATGAATAGGGTTTTTAATAATCTTCTTAAATCACCATAGTTATTCAAAGAATTAGTGCCTTTTAATACAAGTAGTTCAGTAGCACATTGTTGAAACCAGTATGAAAAAGGGTTATCTCTTAATGGTTCTAAAGAGGCGTTAGTTGAAAAATACTTTTCTGGATATTGATTAGATTCTTTAAACATTGTTTCAAATAAACGTTTTTCGCGAATAACTCTCTTATTTAAATCATTCAAAAAAAATAGTGCGCAATACTTTGTTTTATAATCAACTCCTTCTGGTTTTTGAGGCTCTAGTCGACATCCAAGAGTTATGAAGCCTGCTAGTAAAAGTTTGAATAATGTAAAATAGCCGCTAGAATTGAATAACTCAATACATAATAAATATACAAACCAAATTGAGGATAAGTTACCTAGTACTCTATTAGCCAGTGGAGTAGGAAGGCTTTCTTCAAATGTTTCCCCAGGTATAATATTTAATCTAGCATTCTTTATATCTAAAAAAGGATTTGAACTTTTTGGAATGGGAACATTATCAAATCTATATTGTTCAAGAATCGCTGTTAAACAAGTATGCAGATGTTGATACTGAGGATATTTGTCAGTATCAGAAGCTATCACCTTACCAAAAAATGCGCTTACAATATCTAAGTCTCCTTTCAAGAGACTTTTCGGGAGGTTATTAAGATTCTCAATAAAATCTAAAATAGTTTTTAGATCCTGATTAAGGACGTCATAGGTTTTCATAATAGTGTCATTTCCTTGACCTACCTCCTGATTAAGGACGTCATAGATTTTCATAATAGTGTCATTTCCTTGAAGTGCCTCCTCTGAACGCTGATGTAAATCTCTTAAACACTTTGTTGTTATTGCTTGAATGTTATTAAGAGAACCAAATGAGGTATTTTTTTGTCCTGTAGTTTTTTTTTTTAGCGTGAATAGACTCCTTTATAATCGTAATTACGTTACAAAATATAGTGTCTGGATGAGTATAATTATTTAAACATTTAAGGAAATCTTCTAAAGGGATTTTCCCAATCAATTGTAAAGACGTTTCTAACGGATTCTGTTTTGCAAAGTCTGTTAAACTACGCAATAAAACGTCTTTTAATTCTAACTCTGAAACTTCTTTAGTGCTATGTGGTCGCTGAAGGTGTTTAGATATATCTTCAAATAATTTGGGATCTGTTGTATGTGAATTGAGATATCTTTCTAGAAATTCTTTGTTAATTTGAAGAGAATGCAAGAAGTTTGAATAATAACTAACAAGAACAAAATAAAATAAATGCTTTACACCAATAACCTTGTTTTGTGAAACATCAAAAAAAGGTGAGTCTTTTATTTGATTAGCAATTTTGGTTGTAACATTTTTGTCTGTAACATTATCCTGTTTTTTTACTGATAAAGCATTTAGATTAATATCATTATTTCTTTCATAGTAATCTAACAATGAATCTATTGAGTGTGTTTTTAATGCGCAAACTTTACAATAATATTTTACTATACCAGTTTCATTATGCTTAACTGAGCCATCTTTGATATAAGCAGCTAATATTTTAAAATACGATTCAATTTTTAAAATTAAAGAAGGTTTCTTATCTGCAGAAGCTGATGTTAACTCAGTTTTATGGGTATGAATACGTAAAAAAAAATCACTAGCCTGGTCACGAGTGAGACCTGTTTGAAGAAAATGATAAAGAGAACGATAAAGATCTTCAAATTCTTTAGGATCTAGATATGTTGGGAGTCGAAAAAACGAATTTAGAAATTTATTAGCAGTAAAGACATCATTGAGAGTTTTAGAAAATTCTTTGTTAGTAGTATTTTGTTTATCCCTAAGGTCTTTTAAAAAATCTTTGGAATGATCTATAAGCCTTAACAATGGGGCTTTTATTTCTGGTTGATTTAATAAATTTAATATCTCTACTGCTAGATGTTCCGGAATATTATGTGAAGAGGGATCGAAAGGTAGGTTAGATGGAAAAGTATTCTCTCTGATTAAAGCTAATGGGGAAAAAGGTCTGGGAGTTCCGGGGGTAGGTGGTTGGGAATTAGGGGTAGTATCGGTGGAGGGAGTGTTTGGTCGTGGAAACAATACTGCAGAATTAATTCTATTTATAGAAGACCTAGAAGAGCAAGATGGCATATACCTTAAAAATTGCTAGAAATCCGAGTAATATCAGAAGATTTAGAATCCGAAGGTAACATGGTTGGATGTTTAGCAAGTGAACTAAAACCTGTGATATTATATTTGCTAATAATATGTGTTCATGCATCTATTAGTGACTTGCAGCTATCCATGACGAAGTGGTGTTTTTTTAGAATGGTTAGATATAACTCATCTAATTTATTAAGTTCTTCGATTAATCTTGTATAATCTTTATTATGATTGATGTCTGCTAATGTAGTCTCTAATAACGTTCCATTTTTTTTCAATGTATCCAAATCTTGTTTAAAAGAATTATATGCAAATTTAGAAGGTAATTTGTTTTCAGGATCTATAAAGTTTAGAAAAGGATCAGTAACTCTATCTAATAAATAGCTAGCTACCTGTTCAATAAAAGACTTTTGTTGTGCACTCAGACTAGGAGGTATGCAAAAAAGTGATAAGGGTGAATCTGGAAAATTTAAGACAGAGTCTGGAGAAGTGCCTAAGACAGAGTCTGGAGCTGAAGTGCTGAAAGATGATCGATTAAAGCGATTGATCGATTTTATTAAATAGCTTTCAAAATCACTTTGCTCAATATCTAACTTTTTAAGAAAAGATTTAACTTTTTCTAAATGTTGTGAAGAACTATATTCATCATCAAACCTGTATGAATCTATGGATTTCGGAGCAGAGATGGGTACTGCTGGACGTATTACATCACCACTAGAAACTATGCTGAATGCCATATTTAAAATTTGCTCCTACTTCAATTATTAACAATAAAGAATGATAAAAGTTCTTAACAAAACTTAGTAATAGAAATTTTCTGGACAGAATTATACATCTTGCAATCTAGGTTTGTCAACTTTCTTACAAAAAAAATTAAAAATTTAAGATTTTTAGAAAATTTTTTGAATAGTAGTGCTTAATTGCTTTTGGGGGGGGTAGTAGGCATTATATTTTGTATTACTTGTAATAATAGCTATTGATTAGATGGAATAGTTTGTTTTGAAAACTGTGTTTGAACAATAAGATCGAAAAGGTAGTTGTAGTTATGAATAGTTTTTAGTTGGATTTTAGATAAATCCGTTTTAGTATCTTTTTTTTCAAAGTAAAAAATTCCAAACATACTTTTATCTTTATTTAAAAGGGGAATGCCTAAAGTAGAAAAAATATTATTTTTAATAAGGTATGGTTCATTTAAGAAAGATTCCATTGATTGGGCAGATGGCAAATATAATAATTCTTTTTGGTAAGCAATTTTATTACATTGAATTTGAATAAATTGAGGTAATTCTTTAAATGACTTATAAGAAATTAAAGATACTACTTGATTTGAAGAAATCTTATTAGATGAAACTAATTTATTGTTAACAATTTTCAAAATATAGCCATGATCAAAATCAATATAGCGAAAGATTAAATCAAACATTTTAGCAAGTACAACATCTGGAGATTGATTGAGCTTTGGGTCTGTTTTTAGCATATGAAATATATTATCAGATTCTGTGAATGATATTTTCTTATTATCATTTGTAAATAAATAAGAACAATAATGTCTAGAAAGGCAAAATGCTTTATAGTCATAATTAAGATGTTTATATTCTGTAATACATTGATTAATATATTTTTGTATATTTTCTTTATCATCAATTTTTTTATAATAAATAGCTGCAATTTCATAAGCAATTAATGTTAGGAGAGGCTGTTTATGGGTTTTAGTCAGATCAATAACTTCTAATATTAGTTTATGACCTGCTGTATCATTATATAAATAAAGTTTTAAAGATTCTAAAATTAATAAGTAAGATTTAAAGTGGTTAAGATTTTGATTATACAAGTTACGAATTACATTTACATGGGTGTCAAGTAATTGAATGATATCTTCGGATTTAATGTCTGAATATACATATTCAAAAAATAATGAAACCGAATAATAAAAGCAAAACAAGGGATAAAAAATCCCAATTAGATAATCATTTATCGTGCCTTCTATTTCTCTGCAAATAGATATGCACATTTTAAAATCATGTTTATAAAAACAAAGAAAAATAGCAACTAACTTTAATATTTTTTCAGTTGAATAGTGAGATTTTTTAAAGAGATCATTATAACCTGATAAAAATGAGTGTGCATCAAATGTAGAATTTTGTAAAAATAGATCTAAGATGGAATTATATAAATTAATATGTTCTGCAATTGTGGATGAAGGAGAAATATGGCAATTATTCTTAAATAAAAAGATATAAAGTTCATAGGTTTGTTTGATTGATTTAATTGGGACACCTTGAAAGTATTGAAAATAAAGTTGGAAGATTATAAAACTGAACCAGTAATGATGATCTGTCGGGGGTGTGGTTGAAAGTTGTTGTGAAATAGTTTGCCTACTTTTTTGAAGCCCAAATTTTAGAGGATAAATTAATAGTACAAACATCAAATTTAATAATGAATTATTATAGTTAAAGTCATTATAAAGATCTTTTGATAAAGAGAGGTTAAATGAAGACTCTATTTTGGAAATATTGCCTTTTTTTAAATAGGATATGAGCTTAATAAAATCAAAAGAATTTTCTTGGGTCATGGACTGTTCAGAAATTCGAAGCTTTATCAACGAAATAAAATCAAGCATGAAGGAGGGAGATATCAGTAATAAAGTATTTGTTATTTGGCCAAGAATTAAAAAGTCTTTATATGAATATTGTTTACAGTGTGGTAGCTTTAGCTTTTTTTTAATTTTTATAAAAGAAATTTTGAAATATTCGGTTATTAATTTAAAAGGAATAAAAAATTTGTTTAAAGGTAGAATACCTAGGCTAATGGATTGGAGTTGTAAAGTATCAGATGCTGAAATAGCAATATCTTGAAAGCTAAATTCTTCTTTATGTAGTGTTTTCGTATAAAAAAGACTTAGTAATGATTTTTCAGTTTTACTTTGAGCAATGCTGTAGCAATAATCAAGTTCTTTACGAATGTCCTTATTAAATGAATCTCGTTTTGTTAATAATAGATTGTAAGAAATATCAAAATGAAGTGCCGGTGATTTAATGAAGTGCTGTTTAAAAAATGTCATAATTAATACAAAAAAACTATACGATATTTTAAATTGTTCAAGATGGACTGATGAATAGGCCTCCAGCATTAGTTGTGAAAAAAAGTCATGAGAAGACTCCATTAGGTTGGAGGTGTTAGTATAGGAGTTAAGGCAATAAGATGCTGAAAAAGAAGAAAAACATTTTTTATGTTGAATACAAAATGTAATATGATCATGATGAAGTTTATTTACATCGTTAGTTGATAAAAAATTGATTAAATTAGTCGGGATACTTGTAAGAAAAAATTGAAAGTAATCATTTCTAACAACATCAATATGAGAATATGAGCTTTCTTGCACGATGAGCTGCTTAGCAAGTAAATTAGCTTTAATATTCTCATAATCTGCATTATAAAATTGACATATATCATATAAATTAAATGGAGAGCTTTCTAAGGAAGCCAATAAAAGACATTTTTGGGTTAATATATCAAATTGATTGAAGATGTATTGTAATAATTTATCAGACGTTATTTTAGACTCGGTTTGAAAAAAGGAGGAATTTAACTCAGTAGGGTTATTTAGTAGATAATACATTAGAAAAATAGAGCCCGCTGATTTTTTATAAATCAAAGATACACTATTAGATTGATACTCGTTATAGTTTGATTGTGTTTCAATTAAATTAAAAAATTCTTTTTCAGAAGGAGGTGTTACAGTAATTTCTTTTGAAAGATAATGATGAAGCTTTATTAACGAATAAAATTTATTTAAGGAATCAAAAAGGGATAGTTTTGATTTTGGAAATGAAAATAATATGGATAAGTTAGGTTTTGATAAAAGAAACGAAGATAGTAGCATTACAATGTGCTTTTCAATAAGATGGCCATTTTCTAAAATCAAAAAAATTGAATAATATTTTGATAAACATCTAAAAATAATTGATAAATGATTATTAAAATTATGCTGTTCATATTTTTTATCTTCATATATAGCGTTGTAACTTAACTGTAGCTTTTGTAAACTTTTATTTGAATGTAATTTAAAGTAATGAGTAGACTGACAAATAGATTTTAATTCTTCCGTTAAAGAATTAAAATCCGATTGTGTTAATGTTCGATTTTGAGTTAATAATGTATTAATTATATCTATGTAAGTGTTTAAAATATGAATATTAGACTTTGATGAGTAATCAATGTAAAAACAAAATAAATCTTTATCTGTGTTGAGAGACTTAAATAGATTAAAATTATAACAATGAAGCTCATCATCAGTATCGGCCGTTGCCCAGAAAAAGTTAAAGGTTTTTATAGGGTTTTTAACTAAATCTATAAGTTGTGAGTGTTTCATAATATATTGATCCTAACGATAAATTAAGTTCTTACACGTTTCATAATAATAAAAACGCTAAAATTAAATAACCCTATAAGAATAGCTGAAGAAAACTTTAGATAAAATATGACTACATTTATAATTAAATTTTGTTAAGTAACAATAAAATGATTTTTTGATAATTGCTGAGTAAAAATTCATAACTTAAATCTCTTTTATTTTTTTGAATAATAAAACTAAACTTTAAATAGAACTAAATTTAAGGCTGACACTTTTGTGAGTATACAACATTTATGTATATTTTTCTATTATTAAATATTTTTTTTATTATTGTCATTGTTTAAATGTAATACATCGTATACTTTGAAACCAAAGAGTTTAGTTAGGCTATTAGAACGTTATTTTAATTCTATAATTTTTTTACTTCTTTAAAAACAATATTAAAAATAATGTTTTTTAAGATTTTCTACATACTGATTTAAATAATAGATATTATGAATAGAAAGTAATGTGGATGCTAACATTTCTTTGGCAATAAATAAATGTCTAAGGTAACTTTTTGTAAAATGTGTACAAGTATAACACTCGCAGGCCTCTGATAATGGGCTAAGATCTTCTTTATATATTTCTTTTTTGATATTTTTTCGTATATCTTCATCAAAAAATTGTCCATGCCTAGCAATTCGTGTTGGAATAACACAGTCAAACATATCTACTCCATTTTCAATAGCAATTTTAATATTTTCTGGAAGTCCAATTCCCATTACATAACGTGGTTTATCTTCTGGTAATAATAGTGCACATTGTTCAATATAGTCATGTAATAATTCTTTTGGTTCACCAACACTTAACCCCCCTAATGCATAACCAGGATAATTTAAAGATGTTAAGAATTCAGCGCTTTCTTGTCTTAAATCCATATGAAATCCCCCTTGAACTATAGGAAAGCACCAATTGGGAATGTTTTTTTCTGACCAATAGTCAAACGATTCTTTTGCCCAACGATGGGTTAACTCTAAGTCATTTGCTGTTTGTTTTTTAGTTGCTCCATAGGGTGTGCAGATATCTAAAATCATCATAATATCACTATTAAAGCCACATTGCAGATCGATAACATGTTTCGGTGAAAAGTAAGTTGATTTGCCATTAATATGCGATTGAAATGTAATGCCCTCACGAGATATAGTACGGCGTTTTGATAATGAAAATACTTGATATCCTCCAGAGTCAGTCAAAATTGGTTTATTCCAATTCATCATTGAATGAAGTCCGCCATGTTTTTTGATTATTTCAATACCAGGTCTAAGACTTAGATGGTAGGTATTAGCTAATAATATTTGACTCTTGGTAGATAGAATATGTTCAGGGGTTAATGATTTTACAGTTGCTTGTGTGCCAACTGGCATAAATACTGGTGTATTGATAGTTCCGTGAGGTGTTATTAATTCACCAATACGAGCCTTTGATTTAGCTGATTTTTGTTTGATTTTAAATACGTAGTTTGTCATTAGTTACGCTATTGTATACAGATAAGTAGAAAAAATTAACTAAAATATAAAACATATCCTTTTACGAAATATGTTTAGACATACTATAATAAAGGGTAACAAAAAATGTTTCTAAAAAATTATTTAAATAGTTTCAAGGTAATAAACGTATGAAATTTACATTTCGGTATTTGGTGTATACATTAATTTTAGTAGGATTTGTTACCTTTACATTTACGCTATGTTCAAAAGCAATTGTTTTGCCAATAATAGAAAAAGAGCCTGTTCAAGAAAGTATTGTTTTTCAAAAAACACATGAAGCCAGAATAAAAGCAAATGTAGAACGGTTTTTAGAAAAATTACTTGGAAAAAAATTATTTGTTGTATCAGTTGTTACCGTTTTAAGTGATGACGTAACAGATGAAATCACACTGGAAAAGACTCCAGAAGTTGTTAGTAGAAATATGACATTAATTACTACATCTAATATAAATGAAAAAGCAGTAAGTTATGCTCGATTGCGACCCAGCGTAACCGATATTAAAGAACAAGTTAAAAATACTAAGAACTTAGATTTTAGTTATGAATCGTTAACAGACCCAGTTATTGATTTACCTGGATTTCCAAGTATTAAGAAACCAAAAGAAGCAATTAAAGTATCCAAAATAGATAGTATCCCAACAAGTAATATCGGAAATAACTTAGAGCCAAATACATCGTTTACTTTTGAAAATACAAAATCAAATAAAGAGTTTGACTATCTAATTAATCAAACATTAAAAACAACAACTCAAAAAAAACAACTTATAAAAAGTATTAATGTAAGTATTGTAATTGACCAGGATTATACAGAGTACATTGGTATGGAGTTAGAGGAGCTTAAATCAATTTTAACAACAGTATCAGGTATTAATGCAGAAAGAGGGGATCAGATTGCAATAACGTATGCTCCGTTTATGGGAAAAGAATTTGGTTGGCAATATTTTGTTAAGAAAAACCAAGTTTATTTTGACATAATTAAGCGCTTTTATGAAAAAGTAAAACCTATTGTAATCATGTTATTAATTTTAGGGGTTCTAGGTGTAGCTGGATATTTTTGTTACAAAGTTGGTAAGAAAATAATGGATGAAAGAAGGAAGTCTCAGTTAGAAAAAGCCGCAGCGAAAGAAAAAGCTGATCAAGAAAAAGCTGATCAAGAGTTAGAAGAAAAAATTACTGAAATGGAACAAAAAAGGCAGGAATTAATCCAATTAGCACAATCAGAGCCAGATCAATTTATTTTATTATTAAATAGCTGGATGGAGGTAGATCAACTTGAACCTGTCAATCAATAAATCAGTTGTCTCGTCACGACGAAAAGCTGCAATTTTATTAATGTATTTAGATTCAAAGATGCCTGGCTTATCAAAAGAATTATTTTCTAAAATGGGAGAATCTCGATCAAAAACATTATTACATGAAATTAATCAGTTAGGTAAAGTAGAAAAAAGTGAAATTGTACATGTGATTGATGAATTTTATGAGTTAGCCATTACTCAAAATAGTGTTATTGGGGGAAAAAATGTAACGGATAAATTATTAAAAGATAGTTTTGGAATTGAAGATCCAGATGATTTCTTTTCATCAACAACAGGGTTATTTGATTATGTAAACTTAATGACGGATAAAGTGCTGTTAGATTACTTAAAAAAAGAAAATTTACAAGTAGCAGCCCTAATTTTATCCTTGATTCCAGATGATCGTTCAGCCAAATTATTATCGGAATTTTCAGTTGAAAAAACGGCACAAATTTCAAAAAAAATGCTTTCTTTGAATGTGCCTAGTTATCAAATGCTTTGGAAGTTTCATAGAGAATTAGAAGGACAATTATTAGGTGATGATGGTGATAAAATAGAAGAATCACAACAAATCTTTAAGTTATCACGGGTACTAGAAATGATGGTAAGTGATACACGAAAAACGGTAGTTGATATGATATCATCTCAAGATAAAACATCAGCAGAAAAAATAAAGCAATTAATTTTTTCATTTGAGGACTTAATTTTTATGAGTAATAAAGATCTAGGCATTATGTTAGTTGAAGTTGATCCTTTACGTTCTCTTGCTATTGCGATGCAGGGTATATCTGAAGAATTAAAGACAAAAATTTTAGATAGTATGTCTCAAAGAATTAAACCAAGACTAGAAGAAGAAGTTTCAAATACACTGGATGTTTCTGAAGAAGAAATTCAAACGGAACAAGGAAATATTATACAACTGTGTAGACAATTAGAAAAAGAAGAAAAAATTGAATCATTAGCATCTATTATTAAACAAAAACAAGAAGCGGGCAACTATTCTCAACAGAGTACCGAATCAAACTCAACAGAGTCTAATACAAGCACAGTTACAACAGAGCCCAATACAAGCACAGGTAATAAATCCGCTAATTTTGAAATGAAAGAAGAGGATACTAGCAATGAGTGAAATACAAGGATTTTTTAATAAATATAATAAAATTTTAGGATTAAAATTAACAAATATTATTTCCAGTCAGTTAAAAGTTGGTTTGTGCATTTCAGAGTATACAGGTGGTGTAAAAGAGTATCAAATGTGCAAAAATAGTTTGCCATCATTTAGCTTTTTTGGTCAGTTTAGCTATCAGAATAGAGGTGTTTTAATGAGCATTGATCCGAAAATTATTGTTCTGGGAACACAACGCTGTTTTGGTGGAGAGATTGATATAGTAAACTATCAAGCTAATACATTTACATTTGCTGAACGCTTTTTAGGAAAGCAACTACTAGGGATTGTTGAAAAATCATTTGAAGAAAAAGAATGTAATATTTCTGTAGCAAAAATGGACTATCAACTTGATCGATCTCATTTATTTTTTGCAGATGAAAAAGTGTTTTTTATTGAGATGAAATGTACCGTTGATGGAGATAGTGTCGGTTCCATTTGTATGACGTATCCCTTACTATTTGTTAAGCAGGAAAAAGAAAAATGGATGCAAGCACTATCTTAAAAACAATTGTTATATATTTGGTGCTTTTTACAGTAAATGTAATGGCCATTTCAGAACCATCCTCATTAGTGGTAATTCCTCATGGAAGTATTGATGAGAGAGGTACATTAGAATATGGTATTAGA
>MDSY01100431.1_pt1 | contig 16071 bp, 19 predicted proteins | sample 811131 | NCBI WGS metagenome assembly MDSY01 (sample SAMN05326643, study PRJNA326480) | marine metagenome | isolation source: seawater | place: Atlantic Ocean: South West | collected 2010
CCTCGCCACCGCCCTCGCCACCGCCACCGCCCTCGCCACCGCCACCGCCCTCGCCACCACCCCCAAGTCCCCCACTGCCTCCCTCGCCGCCAAATGAGCCACCCCGTCCGCCATCGGCACCGCCAATGCCGCCGCCAACGCCGCCACCACAGCCACCTTCACCGCCGCCCTCCCAGCCCTTCTTCATCTGCGTTATGGACAAGTGCATGGAATGCAGTCCTGAGAATCAGAATGATGACCGCCGCCGACTACGCGCCCGTGGGGAAAGGTGGCGGCACCAATGGCAGAGGAAGCAGCACGAGCATCGCGACTCTTCCAGCGCCATAGCTGAAATCTTGCGAGTCTTGTCGCCGAAGGACGTGTCTGCTGGGCAGGCAGACGAGGAGCAGAAGCCTATCGATCTGTCACCTGTTTCGACTCGTCCTGAAGACACAGCAGTACCATTTCTCGATGCGGCGTGTTTTCAAGCAAAGCCGAATTTCGGAGCATACGGCAGCTATGACAACAAGAGGCAATGCGAATTGGAGTGTGAATTGCGTCCTCAGCCGCCTCTCCCACCCTCTCCTCCACCTCCTTCTCCGACGCCGTCGTCGCCGCCTCCGCCGCTGCCGCCGTCGCCGCTGCCGCCACCCCCATCGCCACCACCCTCACCAATGCCACCGAGCTCGCCATTTTATCTTTGCGATGACGACACGGTCAGTCTAAGACGCTCTCATGACAGCTACCTCTGATACGCGAGCTTCATAGTATCACATGAGCATATGATGAGTCAATGCGCGCTTTATATGATCTGGGCTCGTAGCGTATCACTCATTTTCCACCACAGGCGCGATGTGAACTGTGCTTCAATAGCACTCATGCTCCAGTTGATGCTCTATCGCCAGCTCGCGTCGATGGCGACCGCCGCCGGATGACAGCGGTGGATACGTCATTAGTGACGCCACGGGTGTGCGAGGATACATATAGGTATTGGTACCTGGCGAGCCAGTCGCCACTGCCACTAACTAGGAGGGAACGAATGATTCGGCGCATCACCCCGATCATTTATTTTGACCGACGCGATTGTCAGCGAGTGTGCTCTACTCTCGCGTTAACCATCCAAAGAGGCTCTCGTTACCGCAACAAACCTCACAACCCTGCTAATCACATGTTGGCCTCAGCGCAACCAACCTTTGTCTCTCAGCAGCGAGAAACAAAAACATCTTGGAACTGGGTGCTATCGGCAGCATCTTCGGACCAACTCACGTTTTGGTCCTTCCCGCTGGCTGGTGCCGCTCTCGTCATGGCCCTTGTCGCCATCAAGCGCCATTAGACCATTGCTTATGAGCAGCACTTCATATTAGTGTACACGATCTACAGTGTCGAAGCATCCACATGCAGATCCATATACAACACACTAGCTGTGGTAGCTCACCAATGCCACCGAGTCCGCTATTTTCGCATTCCATGTAGCATTAGCATATCATATATGTACATGATAAAGCAGCGGGCATTCAAATGTCTAGCTTCTATTTCGTAGTTGCTTTTCAATAAATGATGATAATCATATGCATTCGTATAAAAAGCGATGTCTATGACACTGATATATGAAATACGTTTCATATAGTATTATTTAACAAAAAATATAATACAAATACAACAGAATCAGTGATAACAGTTTCAGTACTTGGTATTACAACTACAATCAATAAATGCATGTACGTACAAGTGTCAACTACACTTGACGAGACTCGAGCAAAGTACAACACCAGCACATGCACGTTAGCAATCATAACGGTGGATCAACGAGATAGAGTTCGCCTACATGCTTCAAGCTCACGTACATGTTAATGATGCAAGGGAATGCCACAACATGAGATATCCTCGAGCTTCCGTCGGCCTCACTTGGACATCAACCCTTCACTGCGATTGATGCATCGAGACGCGGTTTGCACTCCAAGCACAGCCGGCGCGTGAGAGCCTCGCGCCCTGCCCCGCCGGCTGCCACGAAGACCGAAGAAGACGCCGACCATCAACGCACCGCCAAGCACCAAGCCAGCGCCGCCGAGCGTGGCATTCACCCAATTCGAACGGCCGTTGATGGCAGCAGCGTTCATGATGGCTTCATCATAGCACTTCAATTCCTCAGGATTGCATGTGCGAAGCGCGGGGCCATTAGGTGCATCGCACGTGTCGAATTTGACCGCGCTGATCGCCGCAGCGAGGCTGCACCTGCGTGAGCAGATTGCGTAGCCGCGCTTCTCAATGGGGCGGTCTTCCATTGCACGCGGAAGGAAGAGTCGCACGGCGCCATCCTTGGGGTCAGAAGGGACATCATCATTCGCGGCAGCCTCGTCAGTCCATTCCGTGATAACGTACTTGAGGCAACACAGCGCCTGCGCACGGCCGACGGCAGATGTGAGTTCCGAGTTGAGCTCCGAGTTGAGCTCCGAGTACGCAAAGCACACCAAGCACACAGCACGCAGAACGGGCAATGGGCGGCGTGGCCACCTTTGCCAAGTTGGGATCAATCTCCGTGCGCCTTGCGATCTGAAGCTCGCCTATCGGGGTCGCAGCATCGCACGTGGCGAGCAAATCGTGCTTCGGCGCGCCGTCTCCAGCAGGCTCCGTCCCTTCCACAGCATCCACACCGTCAGCTGTCTCATTAGTCGGCACGGATCCCTCTGGACGCTGTAGACCGGGCGGCGCGGAAGGGGACGCGACGTACGGCTCGAAGGGCTCAAGCGGCTGTAGGGTTGACATGGAATCAGATGCGACAATTTACTGTTGGCGCGGTAGTCGAGCTCCTGTTTTTCTCAGAAATAAGGGGGGCGACCAAACGAACGGAACAAGAGCCTTAAGCGAAGGAGTTGCCGACTAGGACTATCGATTACTCTGATCCGATGCAGTCAAGGGGGCTTGATTGTTACTAGAAGTAATGGAGGGTAGTAAAACTCTCCCTTACTACAATATACTAGTAGTAGATAAATGCTGATTTTGATTTATGGACGGTAGTGTTACAGTAGTGTTATGTAGCTGTTACGGACCTGCATGTGCATGACATAATCATAAGACATATTGTACTGATACTCGATACTGCATCTTCAAAAGACTGTGACTGAAATCGAACGTGTCTAGCTGGAATCCGAATTAGATTCGTTGCTATCGTACGCTCCGAGTCCAAGCAAAGCACCGGGCGCGTTGCTGCCATCTCCACTAGCCGGAAGGCTCGCGCTCGACGTCGGTGGCGGAGCAGCTGCTACAGGCGGAGCGGCTGCTGGTGCCACGCCCTTCGGCTTTGACTGGATGACCATACCAACCGGCAGCTTGGGCCGTTTGGACGGGGCAGCGGCGCGTGCTACTTGTGCCGGCCCTGCGCTGCTCACGCTGCCGCGACACGAGCTGCCGGCACTCTCTCCCACACTACTTGAGCCCGCCTTACTACTCGAGCCCGCCTTACTACTCGAGCCCCCCTTGGTATCCTCTTCCTCTTCGCGGAGCCGCTTGATGCGTTCTTCGCGAAAGGCACGGAGCACGTCGCCCTCATCGCCCTCACCAGCTGCCGATGCAGCCGTTTCTGCGCTCTCCGCCGCATTCATCTGCCGATGCTTCTCGATGATGTCGTCGACCTGCAATCGCGAGTTGCGTGCGTTCTGCGTTCGGATTTCATCGAGTGCATCGAGAATATCCATCTCCATTTTACTATCTTTAGTCTTGTTCTCTAGCTTGGCCATCACGTCGTCCTTCTCAGACGCCTCGCGCTGCATGAGCGCGTCCTTCTTTTGCTGCTCCACGTCCTTGTACGGCTCAAAGTTTCGCCTTACGCCCGTCTCGACCGCATAATCCATATTCTGGGGATCGGTCTTGATGCTGAATTCCGCGCTGCATGTGATGCACTTGAAATAGAATCGGAAGATCTTGATGCCCAGGTACTCACCCTCGGGCCCTTCAACATCCTCCTTGCGCGAGTTGAACTTCTTGCCCTTGTACATGTACTCGCCACAAGTGTTGCAGCGGACCGACATTGGGAGCATCATGCGCACGACGAAGTTTGGATTGATAGACGTCTTCTTCGACCTGGGGATCTTGGTCGGATCGAAGTCGGGCGGGAAGTACTTGTTGATCACCTTGCGCTCACCCATGACTGCCAGGTCTGCACACGGAAGCACACATAGAGTCAACACAGAAGCCGAGTCAATGCAGCGCCGGTTCAGATCACGCGAGTCTCGCAACGGAGATGCACGCGGCACAAGTCACGGGCTGTGTGCTGCGTCGCGGGGCGGGGCGGGCCGGCTCCTGCTGGGCGTGCTTACATCAGGAGCTGTGGATGGGCGAGAGTAGTGGGTGTAAATATTAAAAAAAACACAGAACATAACTTAACACAAAAGCCGAGGCATCTAGTGCCATTTTTCAGCCCCCATCAGCCACTTCGCGGCGCCGATGTCGATGAAGCGACTCTTCTTCAACTACTTCAAGCACGTGCCCGATGTGAGCACGCATATCATTCGAACCTCAGCTCGTCTTGCCCGCCTCACGGCACCCTCGGCACCCTCGGCAGTTGCTCATCGCTCCTCTTGTGCGCTGCAGGACCTGGTCATCAACACTACGCCAGGCGTGATCCTATCGCTTGCCGGCACAGTGGTGCTTGTGACGCTCTTCCTCTGCGAGCTGTCTGCGTATATGACAGTGACGAGTACGACCAACCTTGTTGTCGACGAGCTCGTCGATGAGGTTCTACGTGTCAACTTCAACGTGACACTCCATCAGGCGAGCCTTCCTTCATGCCCGCTGGCGTCGCCGCAGCGTGTGCCCACCACCTATTTGGTCCGGACAAGTTCAGAGCGGTGGAGGCAGGGGATGGGGGTGCGGCGGGGGCACGTGCATGACCTCACTACGCTGGATCTCTCACGCCCACTCTGCCAGGTCTCTCACACCCACTCTGCAATGTCTCGCATAGGTGCCGTGCGAGTATGTATCCCTCGACGTGACCGATATTACAGGCATGAACTCGCACAACATCACAAAGGACATTCTCAAGTGGAGATTAGATGACAAGCAGCAAGTGCTCAAGGACACGAGTGCGATGGTAGCAGAGGAACACAGGGGCCTCAATGCGCACGCGTTGGCTATTGCTGACGAGTTTGATGATCGCGACGAGGACGAGGACGAGCCTGAAGATACAAACCTGAGTCAACCGCTCACGCCTGATTCGTTTGTGCCCTTCATGCGGCAACACGAGCTGACTCTCGTCAACTTCTACGCTCCCTGGTGCATCTGGTGCCGTCGGCTCGAGCCCGTCTACCTCGAGACGGCCTCCAAAGTGCCCGAACTCCACTTCCACGGCCATGCCCGGCTCTCCCAGGTTGATTGCGTCGAGCACCAGGACTTCTGCGGCAAGCAGATGATCCGAGCCTATCCGACGCTGCGCATGTACAAAGACGCGGACCCCGTCAACTTTGAGCTCTTCACCGGTGCGCGCACCACCGAGGCCATCCTTGGCTTCGTCCAGCTTCAAATGTCCAACTACCGCAAGTCGCACAAAGTGCTGCGCAAGCACGACGCGGCCAGGTTCGAGGTGAAGCATGGGTCTCTCACCGGTGGCACAGATCTGTACAAGGCCACCATGTCGGTTCAGGCGGCGAGCTCCTACTGCGGGAACAATGTCAACTGCCTCGGCTTCACGTGGGAAGAGCCTCAAAACAAGGATGCATCAACTGGAGACCCACTCGTCTTCTTCAAGGGCGGCGATCGTAAGCAACAGGTTACGAATAATGATCTGCACTGGTCTTCATACATCAAGATCGCCAATGCAGCAGAAGCCCACTCGGCGCCTGGAAGCTTGCTGCATGGCCCAGAGGGGTGCATGATCGCTGGCCACCTGCAGGTGCGCAAGGTGCCGGGCACGCTCCGACTGGTGCTCCACTCGCCCGGTCATGACCACGAGGGCGAGCTGATCAACTCCTCCCACGTGGTGAATGGGCTTTGGTTTGGTGATCCGCTCACGCCGCTGCAGCGCTCGCGTCTCTCAACGGCCGACCAGCTGGAGATCGCCAGCCCAACGAGCCACTTGCTCGAGGGACTCGCATTCAGCTCCATACATGCCGGCCACTCTCACGTGCACTACCTCAAGGTGGTCACTAAGGTCATCAAGCATGTGAAGAGCAAGATTGACACTATCGTCTACAAGTACACGGTGCACAGCAACAAGTTTGAGGCTGACAAGAACATGCCGTCAGTCGACCTTAAGTACGACCTATCACCAATCTCGATTGTTAGCCAGCAGGTCGGTGTGCCAACCTACCGCTTCATCACCTCGACCTGCGCGATTATCGGCGGCGTCTTCACGGTGATTGGGCTCCTTGAGAACGTCATTCACCACACTGCGGCCAACATTCTCAAGAAGCAAACGTGAGGAGAACTCACTCCTGGATATGGGCTCGTTGCCTTTTGATGGGACGGTCGGTAGCTAGGGTTGGTATGAACAACCACTAGCCTCTATGGCACTGTGCGCTTCTAGTTCTACGCTTCGGGAGCAGCGCCTAGAGGGTTGAGCCAATGTCACACGGTCCCCTGCACTGGCACTACGATGTCAGGTGTCAGCTATTTTGCAAATTGTGCTAGTCGTTAGCTGAAGCTCTCAACCACTCGACGAGGCTCAGGCTGGAGCACATCTTGATCTTGATCTTAATCTTTGGATCTTAGTATATAGAGAACGTACATATCTAAGTACAAAAAACGGCTTCCCGGGTCTAGATCGATCATTATATAGATGTGTGTGTGTGATCATAACGCTATATATGACACGTATACAGAGTGCGCACCGCCGTGCCGCAAGCAAGCTGGCTACAGCGTGCGGGTGCCGGTGGTGTATTTCTTGTTGATATTCTGTTTCTCCCGTGCTGAGCACGGCCCGTGCTGAGCACGGGGAGCGGCCGGCATCTCATGGCCCACCGACACCGATGCCAAATCCAAACTTGTACTCCTTCTTCTTATGATTCAGCTGCCCAGAGAGGAGCAGGTTGATGCCTGCGGTGACGCGCTCCTCGAGCACCGCGCTGCAGCTCGAGTCCGACTGGATGAGCCCCTTGAAGGTGGCTTGCCTCAATCGGAACTCGTATCCTAGCCCAAAGGTGCAAAATTGGTTGTGGTAGTACTGCATCTCCGTGGCCAAGCCAACCTTGTCACTCACCTTGCGGTGGTACGCAAGCTCGACGTGTCCAAAAGAGCTGGCTTTGGCTGTCGCTACATTGTCCCCGTCGGGTCCCCACACACAGCGCGCGGCTGCGGCGCCGCCGCTGAGCGGCTTCTGCATGTGGTAGAAGCCTTCACCGCCCAGCGCCAGGTTGGGCGTGACGCTCTGCATATAGTGAGCCCCGAGCAGGCCGCCTCCCATGTAGGTTGCCCCCGTGGCGTACGAGTTCCCTTTGTAGTCGAAATCGAGCTTGAGCGTGCTCGATCCCTGTTCGGGCGAGATCTGCGCGGTCATGCGCGCGAGTGCGCTCTCACTCAACTGTGCGTTCACGCGGCCGTTGAGACGCCCAGCCATGTCGATGCGGCTCGCGAGCAGCACATTCTCATCGCCAAAGTTGGCACCAAACTCATATGAGGCTGGCATCGCCGTCGAGCCCATGAAGACGTTGTGGTTGAGGGCGAACTTCTGGGTGAGCGTCTTGTTGAAATCGAAGCGCGCCCCGTCGAAGACGTCGGGTGAGAGGACCGTCTGAGCCTCCTTCTTAAGCTCCTCGAGGCGCCCAGGGTTCGGAAGATCACCCTTCATGAATCGCTTGATGGCCTCCATCGTCTGTAGGCAAGTGACGCAGGGTGATGAGAGGGCCTTTCGCACGGTAGGCGTGCTGTGGGCTCACAAGGGCAGCGGCAGATTCGGCTCTCGCGCGCCCCGCCGCCACTGCGATGGTGCACGATAGCCACGAGTTTTGCTCGTCCAAAGCAAAAAAAACAGGGGGGTCAGAGTCTCAACACAAGTCGTACTTAAAGACCTAAAATCCCGAAAAAGTCCTGTTGCGAGAATCGCCTCAGGCATTTCTTTTGCGATGCGGCAATCAATAGCCTTGGGGCTCGTGCTCTTCTGGGCACAGGCTGATGCCTTCGAGCTGCAGCAGCCGGCGCGTCGCGTCGTTCTCCACAGCGCGGCGGCCTCCTGCCTAACACTGCTCGGCCAGAAGCCAGCTTGGAGCGAGGATGCTGCCTCTTTGGCTGCTCCGGAGGAGCCACCTGCGGAGAGGGAGCCAATCGCTGCACCGCCTTCGCCATCGCCTCTCTTCGATTTCGACGTGCCGTTCCGTGGAGAGCCAACCTCCCTCGAGCCCTTCATAGGCAAGGCGACCATCGTTGTCAACGTTAAGTTTGACGACCCAGTCACACTCGATCAGATCCCAGGCTTCAAGTCGCTCCTCAAGCAGTACGCAGAGAATGGTCTGCACGTGCTCGCATTCCCGACTGACCAGGGCTGGTTCGAGGCACTCGATTCGGACACACTGCGCCTGCAGTTCAAGTCGGTCTACGATTTTGGCCAGTTCCCGACTGCAGTGGTCTTCGATAAGGCAGACCTCCTCGGAGAAAAAGCATTGCCAGTGTACAAGTGGATCACGAAGGCTCTCAAGAACCCATGGGGCGTCGAGCGCATCGTGCTAGATTACGAGAAGTTCCTTGTCGACTCTCGGGGCGTGCCGGTGCGCCGGTATCCGCGCAAGTTCCCGCCGCAAAATATGGCTGCAGATGTGCAAGCATTGCTCTCAGGGCAGCCGCTGCCGCCTCCAAGCAAGGCACTCGAGCAGGCATGGGAGGATGCAAAGCGCGAGGCGGTCAAAAGCGAGTACTCCTTCAAGCCAGGGCTCAACTATTACAAGTACGGTTCCCCAGCGTCGTAAAGTCAATGTTGCATCAGGTAGAAGCTAGCGATTGATGATTAGAAACTTTGTTGTCCCGGAGTGAGAGTCAGAGTGAGAGTATTTCGTAATTGAAATTGGTAATAAAATTAAAATATTAAAAAATAACATTTTCGATTTTGTGTTTCGTTTTGGTACCAGTCGCAGTCTGAGTCTTAGCAAATGTACGACTTAATACTACTATGATATGTGCACATATCCTTGCACGTCAATTTTAACGGGCGCCGCACTCGAGACACCGATGCAGCCGATTGTTTGCAAACGAAGCCTAGAGTTGAAAGCAGACTGGTCGCTAGTGGCTTGTCAGCATTGCGCGTGTCACGCCAGCGCAGCTCATGGCGATATGCTTGCGCATGAACCCTTCGTGTGGACTAAAAGATGGCGATCAGCGCAAAGCAAAAGTAGAAGAGCATCACCGGATACGCGAGCAGCCTGTACAAGGTCGAATCAGTGGGCTCAACAGGGTTCGAGTCTTCTGGGTGCATCGCTAGGGGGAGGCAGGCGGCGTACCAGCGCTGATCGTCAGCCTCGAGCACCACGACAAAGAAGAGCGCTGCAGCATTCGCACACCAAAGGACTGCGGCTGGCACCAACACGATACCGAGAGCCCCGGTTAGATCTAGAGGGATCGAAAGCGCCGCCAAGAGCACGATGGGCAGTAGGCAATAGCCTATCACAGATGCCGTGCGATAGACGTCGATGCCCTTCGTGCTCATCAGGTTCATCACACCCCACAACCCAACCAACCCGAACACGAATACGCCGTAGATGTAGCCAAAGTAGACTTTCCCTTTCTGCGAAGGGAGGAGGAGACAGCACACTCAGTTTAGTCCGGGACTGGTCAAGGTGTCACGTCCAGCGTTATGGGTGCGTGCAAGAGGCGGAGGGCATGACTTACCAGGAGAAGCAGGAAGGCGAGCACGAGCGCGAAGATAATCGGCCCCGCAAAGTCCGAGTCGTTTATCACCGCCGGGACCAGCTTCGAGCGGCGAGGCCACAAGACTGATAATGTCTTGTCATAGATGTGACGAAAGTTGATGCCGAGCTCTTCCAGGATTGGCGGCTCATCGGCGTCACCCTCACCCAGGAGAGAAGCAGAAATGCTGCGCGGCATGAAGCCACTACTGTCTTGCCCGGGAAAAGGCACCCGAGTCTGTGGTGCACCGGACATCTGCCCGGACATCTGCCCAGACATCTGTCCGTACATCTGCTGTCCGTACACCTGTCCGGACATTTCACCGGGCACCTGTTGTTGTCCGCTCGCCTCGGCGCTGGGCGATGCTTCCCATCCGTGCGTGCCGCAGCTGTAGAAGGCAGGCTGCTTCATACTCCCAGCCTCGTCACCCCGGCCGGCCCGCCTCTGGTGCCGAACGCACAGTGTGCTGTTGTGGCGCGGAGGCTACGTTTACCCGCTTTCTACCCAGCCTGTGAATCAAGATACTTTCGCGCGATCAATGGGCGATGGACCGAAGCCGGCAGAGGCCATGGCCCTGGCGCAATCGCGGTGGCGAGAGCTTCACCTGGAAGCTGTAGCGGCGCTGCGCGCCTATGTGGCATCAGTATCCACTCCGATGGATGCTACCGAGGCGGCCGCCGCTCTGAACCTGCCGCTCACACCAGAGACAGCAAGCGCTATCTCTGAGGCACAGTCTCGTATAAATGGTCAGCGTGGCAGCGCACTTCCAAAGCTTCTCACGCTGGTTCATGAGCATGAGCAAGTTCTCGAAGACATGTACACCATTGTGCGCGGTGCCAGATTGCAAGTTTGTGACCTCTCACCACATCAGGTCACTGGCGGATATCTGAACCAGCCTGTACACCAAACCAGCCTGCTGCCGACTCGTCTTGCATCCTCGCAACTGATTCCTTTGCTTGGGATGGGTTTTTGGCAGGCGGCAGATCGCGGCGAGAACGGCTTGTGCTGCTCGGCAGCAGACATGTGCGCCATTCTCAGTGCACAGCTGCGTGCTTATGAAGCTGAATTACAACTGAAGCAGACGGTTTCGAGTACCCTACACTCCGACCTACCCGCGGACACACTACAGACACTTTTGATCGCTTGGGAGAGCCAGTCCGGACTAGAGGGTGTGGATGCAATGCTCGCCGGGGCCGACGAGCAACATCGCTTTGAGCAAAATTTGAACAAGAGCAAGACGATGGCTGGCACTTCCGGGGGGGCAGAGATTGATCTCAGCAGTAGCGAAGCCGCCGCCGTGGGAACCGTCTGAGAGTCTCAATGATTGTGTGCATAGTGATTGTGTGCATAGAGGCGAGTCCTGTAACACGTGTCATGCAGTCACGCGGTACCAGTATGTGTATATATATTGTTCAAATTATGTACATATATGATTCTAGTCAGTGCAGTCTGAATATTAATACTCATATACTATTACTGATACTCGATACTGATAGAGTAAGAGTAAAGAGTAACTTTTATTTGTATCAAGATACATTGTACCATGTCAAAGAGTGTGGCATCTTGAGATATCAGCCCTCGAATCCCATGCTTGCGTATGCTACTTCGAAGCGGAACTGGAACTCATATGAGGGACTGCCTGCATGCCTTGCCCGGTCTCCTATCCTAACAACAACTTGGTATTGAACCAATCCCTACTCGAATCATCCAGGTGAGCATCAAAGTCGGTGAGCTGATGCTGCAGTCCTCGGCTGATGTAGCCCTCAAGACGAGTCAGCGTGTCTGCATCGGCTAGCTCAGGGACGAGGGGGCTCCGCTTGCCCTCTGCTGCCAGCGGCACCAGTCGCAGGTTGTCTGGTGTTGGGTGCATGCTTGCACCATCCAACTGCACACACGTTGCGAGACGTTAGTCAGTTGCCAGGCTGTCGGGAAGGGGGAGCAGACTTGGGCGATGCGTGCGTGTCTCACCAGTAGCATTACGGCGTTGGGATTCTGCGCGCGGATCTTGTCTGCGATCTTGCGTCCGAAGGTGCCAAGCTCCAGGTCATCACTCATCTCGTTCGCCTGGTAGTAACCAACCAGCTCGAGAGTGTCAGAGGTCTTGCAGTACTCATCCACCTGCGATGAAGCAAGGACGCATGAGTGAGTGGAATGCTCATCATGTGCATCTAATCCGCACCGATCGCGCACGATTGGCGGGAGCGGCTCACCAGCATGAGCGCGACCTCCAGCATTGGTGCAAGAGCGAAGGAGCTGTGGAACAATGGCAGAGCTTGCGTCACGGTCACTCCCGCATCTTTGGTTGCAGTACCCAGCAGCAAGCCGTTGACCGCCTTCATGGGGTGCTTGCACGCGTGGAGGAAGAGATGGCAGTAGGCGTCGTGTGAAAGAGCGAGCCTCGCCATCGTGCGACGAGTGATTCGGTCGGCGAAGAAACTAGCCCTCCACCAAAATACTACATACCTACCTGGTCAATTCTTTTGTTTATGTACGCAAGGGCAGACGACAACGCGGACGGACTGGCCGTGGCGTGGTGCCGATGAGATGGTCCTCGCGAGCTCCGCTGACGGAAGCTATCACAGTGCCCGCGCATCCGCAGCGTGTGAGACCACTGGGTGACCTGTTGCTGCTAGATAACCCCGGTGAACGCTCTCTCCGTGAGATGGGCTCGCTTGGCGCGTTGGGGCAATTGCCAGACGAGGTGCTGCTGCAGATTCTCGGCTACTGCGCAGCGCGAGATCTCTGCCAGCTTGCTGGCGTGTCCCATGCATTTCGTGTCTTCTCACTGTGCGAGGATCTGTGGCGCGCTCGAGTTCTAGAAGAGTGGCCCACTGGAACGCCGCTGCGTTACGTTGACTCCTGGCGTCAAACCTGGCTGTTCCAGTGGGCGGACACGCGAATCGCCAATAGCGTGGGTCACTCCTCCGCGAGTTTGTACTCAGACACGCTGTTTATTTCTTGGTTCTGCGGCAACGCGTCTGTGCCTCGAAGCTGGCTGACCTGTGAAAACATAGAGCGCGTGGCTGCAGCTGCTCTTAGCATCGGTGAATTTGCAGAGCGGTATGAGCGCCCTGGCATTCCGGTCGTCCTGACCGGACTTGTGACACAATGGCCGGCCTTTTTGAAATGGTCGCTCGACGAGATGCGCAAACGTTGCGGCGACAAATACTTTCATGTCGGAGGCTATGACATGAAACTTGGTGCGTGCCCACCCAGCACATTTTCCACGTTCCCGGGTGCCTTAGTTGAGTCTTTAGTTGTCGTGCCCTGCTCAAGGCGACTATTTTGATTATATACTGAAGACCACTGACGAGCTCCCTCTGTATCTATTCGACAAGGGCTTCGCACAGCGGATCCCAGAGCTTGCTGCGGACTACACCGTGCCAGAGTTCTTTGCGCCAGATAGAGATATGTTTGCGCAACTACCTGAGGAGTGCAGGCCAGATCACCGCTGGCTCATCATCGGCCCAGAGCGCTCTGGTAGCAGCTGGCACATTGATCCCAATGCTACGAGTGCCTGGAACGCCGTCATACAAGGAGCTAAGAAATGGGTGCTCTGCCCACCGCATCGGCCGCCACCTGGCGTTACGCCAAGTTCTGATGGCGCCAGCATTGTCACTCCGATCTCATTATACGAATGGTTTCGGGTCTTTTACTCGACGCTTTCAGGCCCGGAGTATCGTGACGCGCCTCCCGCTGACGTTCCGCGGGAGACAGTGCTGCGAGCCGGAGAGCTCCTCTTTGTCCCTCGCGGTTGGTGGCACACCGCATTGAACGTTGAGCACACAATTGCACTTACGCAGGTGATTTCTTGTAGACTGCTTGAGGACTGACTTGACTGGCCCCCATGACTTATTTAATGCTTGGCGACCTCGTTTGGGCCCCTCTGTTGTTCTTTCTTCTTCTCTGCCTCATTTCTGGTTGCACTCCGGCACAGAACTATGCTCCTTCCTCGTCATCCACCGAGATCTTGCGCCACTTGCGTACTAGCAACCGAGACCTTATCTCTGGGGTTCCCGACCATCTTCGGCCAGATCTTCACATGCACTTCTCAAGAATACTGGAGCAGCATGGCTGCTGTGAGGAGATGACACGGACGCCTTCCCCGGAAGAGGAGTCCGCCCCAGCGCAAAATAACAGGGCCTCAACATCATGCCCTGGCTTGGGCAGTGAGAACGGGTCCCAGACCAGCTTCATGTTCAACTTCTAGCTTGCTCACGAGTTTGTCCGTTGTCGTCAGTGAAGGCTTTTTACCTTGCACCAAGTATTCTACTAGCCTGTAACGGTAGGCACTTAGGAAAGAATATTTGCCGCATTTTGACAAGCACAGCCCCTCATTCAAGATTCAGCTGCACTAGCAGCGACTGGAGCAAACTACCTTGGCGGTAGTAAATTTGGTTTGTATTCAACATGGCAGCGATGGTGGCGAGTCTCTTGAAACCCCTGCCTGGCGCTTGCATGCATGCCTGTGGTTGGGCTGGGCAGTTATTGTTGTGAGTCGCAGAGGGCTACCCAACTCGACACATCAGCACAAGGCTCGCCCACATATCTCACCGACAGGCTCCGGTGAGCCCATTGCCCACTTGCACTCCATGGGCGTGTCGTGTCGGTCGCGATCACATAGTAGTGGCCGAATCTTGTCTTGTCACGTGCTCTCCACCAAGCAGTGTGCGCCAAGAGTCAGGAGAGTGCTCGTTCTGCACGAACCCATGGCGCGTCATCAAAAGGCAACTGCGGAACTTGTGTGTTGAAGCAGTCGGCAGGCGATGGAGGATGTAAAGAGGAGCATTTTGGTCTAGATGGGAGTCGCTGCTGTCGACGCCGCGAGGCGGTGCACACAGAGTACACAGTTGGCCACTAATCAGTTATAGCGGATGAAAAGCACGCTAGAATTCGAGGTTGGTGGCTTAGTCTGCATCCAGGTGTCTTTCCCAGGCAGAGGTGTGTTGATCTGTCATGCATATGGCGAGGATGGTGCTGTCAAGCAGGCTACGGGCCAGCTTTCCTCCCTTCCCACCACTTGACAACGATGCCTCGCCTTGGTCGATTTTCTCCATGCCAGCATTTTGGTTATTCAATTGGCGGGCCCCTGGCCATGGATGGGCAAATAAGACAGCACGGCCGGATGCTTCCTTCAGGGCCCCTTTCTTGGATATCAACTGCATGTGTTGCCTCGGTCACGCTGTGCTTGAAATAGAGTACATACAGCGCGACTTCAGTCAGTGTCTTCACCAGTTTCATCCAGCAAGTACCATAGTGAAAAAGCATGTCGCTCTGTGCTGCCCCGCTTCGTGGTAGTCACCTGTCTCTTATCCCGCTGGAACGAGACGATTGTGGAGAGAGTTCTTGGTCTTGGACCACTTCAATTTGTAGAGCCCGGGCAAGCGATATGGCGGCAATTCTAAACGCTGCAAGGCGAAAAAAGTTACGTGCAGGAAGAACATCCTGTATGCCTTGTACTACGGCAGCAACTTGCTCGGGTCGTCCCTGTCGCTGCATTCGTATTCAATCTGCTTTGATCTGATAGAGCGGCTTCAGCCGCTCTGAGCATTATACAGTTTGCACTTGACTCGTGCATGTCAAGGGTCTGTTCGGCTACATACATGCAAGTCATCATTAACGAGTACAAGACACTACTCATCACGCGCTCAGCGAAGTCGCTGGACTGTCTCCTTGTAGCGAAGGAGGTGTCGCGTCGTTCGTCGGCGCCATTTTGAAAGTAAAGCGGGTATCTGCCTTCATGAGGTGGTTTTTTAGGGCCCACTGTGCTAGACTATGGCTGCATGACGCGGGCAGGTGTCGCCTTATTGATTTAAGTGCCTCTTGGCCAGACAGAGTTTACGGGCTGCAGGAAGATACGATGGATTTTGGGGACACAAGAAAGCAAGCGGGTCTCGGCTAGATGTTTTTTGGCATTGTTGGGCGTCCGTGACTACAGATCTACCACGTCCACAGAAAGAGGATCACTGCATATTCTGTTTTCTGATGAGGATGGTGTTCTTCACGTGGAGCATGTATTGTACTGTACACATGTGATAATCTGAGTGCATTACGGTATCGGCATATGGCATACATAAGTAAGGCACTCGCGCATCGCGCGCACGCGCTCAGAGCAAGCGAAAACGCGCACGGTACACACAAACACGAGCGCGCGCGCAAACACACACATGACACACACGCGCGCACACGCACACGCACACGCACACGCACACACACACACACACACCACACACACACACACACACACACACACACACACACACACACACA
>MDSY01005785.1_pt1 | contig 16070 bp, 17 predicted proteins | sample 811131 | NCBI WGS metagenome assembly MDSY01 (sample SAMN05326643, study PRJNA326480) | marine metagenome | isolation source: seawater | place: Atlantic Ocean: South West | collected 2010
TAGATGGCGTTCGGCCTCCGCCTGCGCGGCGGCCAGGGGTTCGTGAGAAGACGACACGTCGGCCGGCGCGAGCACGAGCGCCACCGCCATCGCACAGACGATGACGATGCGCAACGCGACGCTTTGCAGACGAACGATCATGGTGCCAGAGATACCCTCTGAGAGGTTAACAAAACCTTTACTGCGATTCGATGGCAAGAGGAAGGCGACCAGCTGCTTCAAATCTCCTGACGTCATTCTTGAATTGGCAAAGTGGCTGAAAGTGCCGGAGGCTTTAGGACACATGTGCGACAATTTGCTTGGCAAGCCACCTATCCCCGGTATTGTCATGCAACCCTCGCCGAGCCTAACGCAGGCTTTCCAGTGCTGAGCGGCTCAACGCCACAAAACGAACTTCAGCACAGAGTGGCCCCTGACTTCCATCTAATAGAAGCGCGAAACCATTCTGTACAAAGGCTCTCCATCCGCACGGCTTGACGTGCTTAAAATCTGCTGGGATAGCGATGATCACGCGCGAATCGTTGATCATGGAAACAAGCGTCCTGAGACTGGCAGTCCAGCTGCTGGCCGTGCTAGTTCTGCTAGGTGGTCCGATCGTTCAATCTCTGGAGGTCGATATCGCAGTTGGCGATGGGTCTCCAAGTCACCATTACGTTGTCGCCTCCGATGAACATGATGGCAAACACGGTCGTTCTTTCCGGGTGGTTTCCTGCAACGGCGTTGCAGCACCGATACCAGAGTGGTGCGACACGGTATTAATGGCCCCGCGCGAAAAGGCTGAAATTGCCTTTATCGCGGACAATCCGGGAGACTGAACCCTGCAGACCGTTTACCTGAAGGGGAGATCGAGTTGATGATGGATGGGTCGAACGGAAAGATGGAAGGCATGGGCGGGATGATGTGGGGCATGAGCATCTTGTGGCTGCTCGTGATCGTGGTACTCGTTCTCGCGGCCGTCGCCCTCGGCTAGTACATTTTTGGCGGGCGCCGGTAAAACCGTTACTCGCGGCAGTCGTTGCGGTCATGGTCATCGCCGCCCCGTCCCAGGACGCCTCCGGCCATGCATGGCACCATTCTGACGAGTTGCTGTTCCGCCTCGTCAAGGAGGGCACTGCCGCCGTTGTCGGAAGCGACTACGAGAGCGACATGCCACCTTTGGAGCGACCCTTTCCGATCGCAACATCCACGCCGGCCTGGAGTTCACCAAGAGCTGAGGGCCGGAAGACGAGCGCCGATACCAGGAGGTCTGTAGTCTTCTGTGGAAGGCGGCAGTCAGCTTGGACGAGCTTTCAATCCGACCCTGGCTGAACGTATAGGCCCCTGTGCATTATTGGGACATAGATTCACGGTAGGAACCTGCTGGACGGTACCAACGCGGTCGGGCAACAAGCGACGCCATCCGGGACGTCCCTGAGGCAGGTCATTGCTTCTGAAACCAGACGCTGCAGGTGGCCGACGTCACCGCGACCTATCATACCGGCACGTCGCGACCGGAGCAGAATTTCGCGCATGCGGCGACAACTGCGGAAGCATCTTCACCAGCGCCCATCACGAAGGCTGAAGCACGATTTCGCTGCCACGGACGTCCTAGATGAAAAAGGCCCGGTACGGGAGAAAGGCTGCCTTCTTGCAGAATGCTTCCGTTGGAACGGGTACTGCCTGGAATCTGGAGCCATGCGCTATCGTCTCGATATCCGATGCACCAGATGACGGAATCGATCACCCGTTTCGATCCATCGGCAAAGAATGCGAGGCGGTCTTGTGAAGAGACTAAGCGTTTCGCGACGGCTACGCCCCTTCGTTCCAAGTCGTCAAGGCTCCGATCCCTGTCAGGAAAGGGGTCCGCGCGCCGCATCACGCGTCCTATCGTCGATTCGGGCCTTGCTCTCATCAAGCCCAATGTGTGCAGCCACCACCATGTACTCTGGCCCAGAATGCGCTCGGGAAACAGACGGCGGCTGCGTCCAGCCGCAAGCACCACTTCATGGGTCAAAGCCAGCTCGGCTGCGATGTCGCGTCCGCTTGCTCCATCTCCGACAATAAGGACCATGCCAAGCGGGAGATCACTGGGATTGTGATAACTTTCCGGTGTTAGTTGCTTGACTGCGCTGTCGAAGCCGGCAGCAATCGTTGGGATTATCGGTTTCTGAAACGCACCCGTCGCGACGATCACTGCCTTCGCTACTATGTACCTGCCATCGTCGAGTTGCGCGGCGAACCGCTCATCGGCCCGGCGTTCGAGCCGAGCCACACCATTTCCGGAATGCACCGGTAGGTCGAAATGGCTGGCGTAGGTTTCGAGATAATTCGCAAACTCGTCTCGCGTTGGATAGCCTTCTGGGTCCCCATCGAGCGCAAGACCAGGCAGCGAACTAAATGCGCGCGGAGTGAACAGGGTCAGGGAATCGTAGCGATGGCGCCAACTGTCGCCGACGCGGGCATGGCGATCGACGATTTGGAATGAAAGCTCTGGTCGGGCAAGATAATAGCCGGCTGCGAGTCCCGCTTGACCCGCGCCGATCACTAGAACGTCTATTTCCTCCGAACCATGGCTCACGGATAGCTGGCGAGGGCTTCTGTTCATGCAGCCTTTGCTTTGCCTTTTACCAGAATGCTCTCCATCAGCAAAAGCCCTACCCCACAGACAATCGCCACGTCGGCAAGATTGAAGGCGGGCCAATGATAGCTGCCGATGTAAAAATCCAGGAAATCCGTCACGGCACCCTGCCGGAGCCGGTCGAGCAGATTGCCGAGCGCCCCCCCAACCACGAGCCCGAGGGCGGATGCCGTCAGGCGGCTGTCGCTTCGATGGATCCAGATAAGGAGGCCGGCGACTATAGCGAGCGGGAACGCCATCAGGAGCCAAACCGGCGCCTGGCCGAACAATCCGAAGCTCACGCCGGTGTTAAAGCCGAGCACGAGATTAAAGAAGCCGGTGACGGGAATGACCTGAGGTGGATTCATAACATGGTCCATGACCCACCACTTCGTCGCCTGATCAATGAAAAACCCGCCAAGGGCGAGTGGAAGGCCGAGCCTGAGCATGTCCGAATGTCCTTTAAACTCCGGCTTAGCCGATCCGACCGAGGGCCGGGAACGTCTGGAGCAGCCATATTGCAAAGCTAGAGAGATGGCCGGTGATCATGGCGATGCCCATCACCACCATCACCCCACCAGCGACGATTTTGAGCACCCGGCCGGTGCGGCGCATCGACATCATCCGCGCCATGAACCCGCGCATGAATAAAGCCGCCAAGATGAAAGGGAGGCCAAGGCCCAGGGAATAGACGGCGAGCAGCGTCGTTCCGCTTGCAACCGTGGCGTTGGCAGCGGAGAGGGTCAGAATCGCACCTAGCACTGGTCCGATGCAGGGAGCCCAGCCGAACGCAAAAGCGAGACCCAGGAGATAAGCGGCCCCAGCGCTTCCGCTGCCCGGATTGGCATGGAACCGGGCTTCACGATTGAGCCAGGGCATTGGTACGAGGCCGGTCGTGAATAGGCCGAAGACGATAACGATCCCTCCGCCAATCAGGTTCGCTTCGAAAAGATACATGCGCAAGAGCCGGCTCAACACGGTGGCGCTGGCCCCAAGGATGACAAACACGGTCGTGAAGCCGAGCACGAAGCAGAGGCTGAGGCCGAGAGTTCGGCCCGCTGCCCTGAATTCTGTATCGGCCGCAATTCCGTCCGGGCTAATCGTGCGGCCTGCAACGTAGGAAATATAGCCCGGCACCAGCGGCAGAACGCAGGGCGACAGGAAGGATATAACGCCAGCGGCGAAAGCCGTCGCCATTCCGATACTGGAGAACTCCATCAGCCAATCTCGCCCACTAGACGGCGGAGCTTCTGCAAGCGAATCTCACGCGGCTCGTGCATGTCGAGCGTGCCGACGAATTGGCTCTCGGCATCCATCATGTAGACGCCTGCGGTGTGATCCATCGTGTATTCGCCCCCCTCCAGAGGCACTTTTCGCGCGTAGGCCGCAAAGGCCTTCACCACGGCGTCCGTTTCCTGTCGATTTCCCCGCAATGCGAGGATGCGATCATCAAAGGCTGTCATGTATTGAGCCAGCAGCTCTTGGCTGTCTCGTTCGGGATCGACGGTGAAGAACAGTACGTTGAACTGGTCGGCCACCGGCCCGAGCTCGTTCATGAGATCGCTGAGTTCGTAGAGCGTCGTCGGACACACATCGGGGACAATGGGTGAAGCCGAAGAAGGCGAGATAAGGCTTTCCAGCAAGCGCGGCATTGTCGATCGTCCCGCCTTGATGCGATGTGAGCTGGAACGGGCCGCCGATAGCTGCGATGCCTGTCGAAGACGCGACCGCCGCATTTTGCTGCTGCCAAGGCTTGGACACTGACAAGCCGATGAAAAGCCCACCGACAGCGGCGACGGCAACCCATGCAACAAGACGGAAAAGTTTGACGCCGCTCATTGGACAGCCTCTCCGTGCCCGTCATGTTCGTTCGCAAATTCCGGACGAGCACCCATGTTCTGCACAGCGAACTCAACGTCGATGGTACCGGCCTGCTCGAACACCAGTGTTGCGGCAAACCGCTCCCCTTCCTTCAAAGGACGCGATGGCTTCAAAAACATGATGTGTATACCGCCAGGTTGAAGTTCGACCGTCTTGCCAGCCCCAATTTCGATGCCATTTTGCACCGGCCTCATGCTGGCAACCCCGTCGATCACGGTCGACTCGTGGATTTCCGCCCGTTCTGACAGAGGTGATGAGATCGAAACCAGACGGTCGGCCATACCGCCATCGTTCGTTAGCGTCAGATAGCCGCCGGCTACCGGCGCGACCGGCGGAGTCGCGCGCGACCACGGATGATTGATGGTGATCGAACCGGCTTGGAAGTCGTGACCAACGGCAGGAGAGATCAATACCGCAAGGGTAAGGAAGGCGGCGGATAGGGCTCGTGAACTAATCATGTTGATTAACTTTCTCTCCAGCTTCCCCGGCCTTTTCAAGAATTTCCAAGCCGCTTCTGACAACGACAACAACCACGCCCAGGCCGATGATCAGATCCGGGTAGGGCGAATTGAAAAGGATTACGGCCAGACCCGAAAGCGCGATGGCTGAGTTCACGAGCATGTCGTTTGTCGTGAAAATCCATGAGGCTTGCAGATGCACGCCGCCTTCCCGATGAGAATTCAGGAACCACATGCAGATCATATTCGTAAGCGCGCTCGCGATTGCCACGGCAATCATGACCGGCCCTATCGGATCGGAGCCAGTGAAGAAGCGACGACCGACTTCAAATAGAAGAAGACCAGCGAAAACCATCAGAAGGATACCCGACAGCCGGGCAACTCGAACCTTCGCCGCCAAACCGCGACCTACGACGAAAAGGCTAATAGCGTAGACACCGGCATCGCCAAGATTATCGAGTGCAGAGCCCATCAATCCTGTTGACTGAGCCCACCACCCTAATCCCCCCACAATGGCTGCCTGGGCCGTATTGATCGCAAGCACCCATGCGAGCGCCCATTGTTCGCTCTTCTCGGATGAAGTGGCACTGCCCTTGGACTGATTACTCATAAATTACACCTCGGCTTTCTTGGCGAGAAGTGGAAGCCGCGACCTGCCTTCGCGCACTGCTTGGGCTCATTTGTCGCGGGTGCCGCGCCAGGTCAGCAGGCGCAGCGCATTGGCTGTAACGAGGACCGTAGCGCCCGTATCGGCGAGAATCGCCATCCAGAGCGTGGTAATGCCGAATAGAGTCGTCACGAGGAAGACGGCCTTCAGACCAAGCGCTATGGCGATATTTTGCCAAATATTGCCGAGTGTCGCCTGTGACAACCCGATGAGATCGGCAACACCCGTCACCCGGTTTCTGAGCAGCGCGGCATCTGCGGTCTCCAGAGCAACGTCGGTGCCTGCACCCATGGCAACGCCAACGGAAGCGGCTGCGAGCGCCGGCGCGTCATTGATACCGTCTCCCACCATGGCGATCGGGCCATTAGCTTTGAGGCGACCGATCTCGGCGAGCTTGGCGTCGGGCAACAATTCGGCGCTTGCCTCAAGGCCAAGATGGGCCGCAATGGCGTCGGCCGTGCGCTTGTTGTCGCCGGTCAGCATCAGTGGCCGCACACCTCGATCTGTCAGCCGCTTCACACCTTCGATAGCGTCGTCGCGCGGTTCGTCGCGCAACGCGATCAATCCCTCGATGGTCTTGCCCTTTATAAGCACGACGACCGTCTTGCCCTGGCTCTCCAGTGTGGTGATCGTCTCGGCAATGTTCTCTTCGAGGGCAGCCTGTTCGGCGGCATGACGGGGAGACCCGACCGAAGCGAAGCCGTCCTTCAACCGCGCTGTGACCGCTTTGCCGGGTGTGGCAACGCCGCCCCCGAAGGTGACGGGCAGTTCGAGCCCCCGCACTTTTGCCGCCTCCACGATTGCAACCCCGAGAGGATGGCTGGTGCTGCGCTCGACGGCCGCTGCAATGGCAAGGACGGCGTTCTCGTCCCCATTGATCGGCACAATGTCCGTCACCTGGGGATGGCCACGCGTCAGCGTTCCTGTCTTGTCGAAGGCAACAGTTACGACCTTACCGAGTATTTCCAGTGCCGCGCCCCCCTTAATCAGCAATCCCTGACGCGCGCCGGCGGCAAGACCCGAGGCAATAGCCGCCGGCGTGGAAATCACGAGCGCGCAGGGGCAAGCAATCAGCAACGTCGCAAGACCCCGATATACCCATGTCATCCAGTCACCGCCGAAGGCGAGCGGCGGCACCACGACGATCAGAGCCGCGACGACCATAGCGCCAGGCGTATACCAGCGGCTGAAACGGTCGATCATACGCGCCGTCGGGGCCTTTGATTCCTGAGCTTCCTCGACCATGTGGATGATGCGGGCAATGGTATTGTCGGCCGCGACATGACTGATCGACACTCGCAACTCGCCATTTGCATTGATGCTGCCGGCATAGACGTTTGCGCCGGCTTCTTTAAGCACGGGCATGGATTCGCCTGTCACGGGCGCCTCATCGACCTCAGATGCACCATCAATCACCGTGCCGTCAGACGGCACACGGTCCCCAGGCCGAACAACGACGACATCACCAATAGCCAACTCTTCGGCAGCGACCTGCTCAATGACACCATCACGCTCGCGGAACGCGACCCGGGGCACGAGATCGATCAGCGCTTCAATGCCTGCCCGCGCACGGCCTGCCGCCACGGTTTCAAGCAGCTCGCCCACTGCGAACAGGAAGATCACGACAGCAGCTTCTTCGGCCTCGCCGATGGCGACCGCGCCGAGTGCCGCGACCGTCATCAACGTCTCGATGGTGAAGGGTGAGCCGGACATCGCACCGGCGACCGCCCGCCGCGCGAACGGGATAACGCTGATCAGGGCCGCACCTGAATAGAGCCATTGCTCCCAATCCGGCAGGATACGCGCAATGGCGAAGGCAAGCATGAACAGTGCGCCGGTCAGCAGTACAAGCCGACCCTTGCTGCCTTTCCACCACGCCTCTGTGATGCGCTTCCGAGGCGGCCCCCCCTTCGTCTCAGCCTGCTCGATCACTGGCGTGTACCCGAGCGCTCGGATCTTTTGCTCAATAGTGCCGAGGGCCGTCCGGTCTTCATCGAGTTGCAATGCTAGCGTCTCGTTGGCGTAGCTGACATTGATGTCGCTAACGCCCGGCAGGCGTTGCATCGCCGTCTCGATTTTCAATGCGCACGAGGCGCAGTCCATGCCTTCTATACGCAGTCTGTAAGGGCTCGCTGCCGCCATGGTGTCACCTCGATGGTTTAATGTGACACCGCAGATAGACCCTGTAGCAACTATAGGGTCAAGAGTGGACTTCGTTTATTTGATTTCGCGCTGCGATCCACGTGCAAATTCGCGGTACAACTTCATTAAGGAGCCTTGACCCTGTAGTGGGTACAGGGTGCAGAAATAGTTGAATGCAAAGGTAAATGGAGCGAAGCGAAACGATGGCGAAAGGGAGTGCTATGACCACCGGGGCGGGCACGACTGCAAATACCTGGGCGTTCGTCTTCTCGGCATGGCTCATTGCGCTTGCCGCCTCGCTCAGCGCTCTCTTCATTGGTGAGGTCATGGGACAGACGCCGTGCAATCTGTGCTGGCATCAGCGCGCTTTCATGTTTCCGCTGGCGGTCATTCTGGCTGTCGCTAGCTTTCGAGGTGATGCCAGCGTTTCCCGGTACGGACTTCCACTGGCTGCCCTAGGTGCCGCCATCGCTGCATTCCACTCCCTCCTTTATGCGAGGATCCTTCCAGCAGCCATCGAGCCTTGTACACAAGACGGCCCGTCATGTTCTGGCGTCGAGATGACGGTCCTTGGCATTTTGCCGCTCCCTTACCTATCGCTCGCCGCCTTTGGGAGCATCGCTCTTCTTCTCGTTCTCGCGCACCGGAGACGTTCAACATGACCAGACGGTCCATCGTACTTCTCACTGGCCTTGTCGCACTGATTGTCTTTGCAGGCGGTGCCTTTATCTACGACCGGTACGGCGGCCTCTCGGCACAGCCCGTTGCACCGGCGCAAGGTGATGCGTTGGTCAGGGCGCATTCACCCGTAATCGGCCCAGCGGATGCGCCGGTGACGATCGTGGAATTCTTTGATCCGTCCTGCGAGGCGTGCCGAGCTTTCTATCCAGCCGTTAAGCAGATCATGGCGAATTTCCCTGCCGAGACGCGCCTGGTCATCCGATACGCGCCCTTCCATGACGGATCTGACGAAGCCGTCAGGATTCTGGAAACAGCCCGTCTTCAGGACAGATACGAACCGATACTGGAAGCCCTGCTGGCGCGACAGCCGGAATGGGCCGTGCATGGTGCACCCGATCTCGAGAAAGCCTGGGAAATCGTGGCGGCGGCTGGGTTGGATGTTGAGCAGGCACGGCGTGAGATGTCCTCGGCCGAGATTGACGCCGTTCTTGAGCAGGATATGGCCGATGTTCAGAGCAATAATGTGCGCCAGACACCGACCTTTTTCGTGAATGGCAGGCCGCTGGAATCCTTCGGACCGCAGCAACTCCACGACCTGGTGCGTGAAGAGGTGGAGAGCGCCAGAGCGGCGCACTAGGCGAGCCATCGAGATCGACAAACGTCCAAATAGAACCTACATGACCCTGTATACGCTATAGGGTCATAAAATGAACTCTTCAATTCTGACGATCGGTCATCTTGCAAGGCAAACCGGTACCAAGGTCGAAACGATCCGCTTTTACGAGAAGAACGGTCTACTGCCCGAGCCCTCGCGTACCGAAGGCAATTATCGGGCGTACGAGCCAGACCATCTGAACCGGCTGAGCTTTATCCGCCGGGCACGTGACCTGGGCTTCTCGCTCGACCAGATCAGAGCGCTTCTCACGCTATCCGACAATCGCGGACAATCCTGCGCAGCAGTTGATGCCATCGCTAGCGAACATCGTGCAGAGGTCGAAAAGAAGATCACTGATCTCATGGCGCTCAAGGCCGAACTCGACAGAATGATCGACCAGTGCGAGTGCGGCATCGTCGACGATTGCCGGATCATTGAAACCCTGTCGCCGAAATGATCGGAGGTCCATGCAGCTTTGCCGACGATCCATGTCTTGATCGACTGCAATTGGTAGGTCGTTCGACATCTTCCGCTTGGAAGGGTTGGCTGCTGAAAGCGGCCTTTCCGCTTTCCACCCCATGGAGGTCATCGGATCCAAGTCATGCCAAGGCCTCATGGGCTTCCCGCTGACGATATTCGGCAACGATTCTTGAGACGGTTGGCTCGCTCACGTCATAGAGCCGCGCCATCTCGGCGCCGGACTTGCGCCCCGCAACAACGGATTCGGCGATCTCACGCCGTTTCTTATCGTCAAGTTTGCGCCGCCGACCACCGAGCCGCCCTTCCAACCGCGCCTGCGCTAGCCCTGCGCTAGTCCGCTCGCGGATCATGGCGCGCTCGAACTCGGCGAATGAGCCGACCATCTGCATCATCATGCGGCCTGCCGGTGTCGTCGTGTCGATCGCTTCGGTCAGCGACCGGAAGCCGGCCCCCGCCGCTTCGATCTTTTCCATCAAGTGCAGCAGGTCTTTCAGGCTTCGCGAAAGCCGGTCGAGCTTCCAGACAACAACGACATCGCCATCCCGTAGCTGGCCGATCATCTCCTGGAGCCTCGGCCGGTCCCATCGCCCGCCGCTGGCGGATTCTTCGAAGACGCGTTTACAACCCGCTGCCGTCAGCGCGCGCAACTGTGCTGCGTTCGACTGGTCGTCCCCCTTCGACACGCGAGCATAGCCGATCAAATAAGGTGCGGTGCTCAATTCGATCCTTTCACAAACGGCCGTCTACGGAAGCAGGATGACCATGACCGCAAATCAAGGCTCAATGCCTTTCACAATCCTCTTGCAAAACTGTATCAAAAGGCAAGTGATTTTTGAAAGGGATAACCGATGCCAGCACGCATTTACATGACCGGCCCTCAGCGCGACGCTTTGTTGGCGCTGCCCGAAGACGAGACGACGGTCGTCCGCCATCACAGTCTGGACGTAAACGACCTAGCTGCCATCAACAGCGCCCGCACGCCTGAGACCCGGCTTGGCTATGCTTTGCAGCTTTGCTGTCTGCGTTATCCGGGGAGGCATCTCCGACGCGGCGAATTGCTGCCCGCTGTCATGCTCGACCATATCGCTGAGCAGATCGGGATCGATGCAGAAGTGATCGGCGGTTTCGCACGACGGACGCCCACACGCTACGATCAGCTTCTCGCGATCAAGGCGCGTTTCGGGTTCACCGACCTCACCAAGCCGATGCGCGCAACGCTTCGAGCGTGGCTGGAAGCCGAAGCTGTCGGCCTGACCAACGGACGCGTCTTGTTGGGCAACTTCCTCGACGAACTGCGCTTCCGTAAGATAGTCATTTCCGGAATCACCGTGGTCGAGCGCATGGCCGCCGAAGCGATGCACGCGGCCGAAAACCGGATCATCGCCGACATCGACAATCGTCTCGATCCGGCCACCCATAGCCGACTTGACGCGCTTATCGCCGAGAAAACGCACGATAGGCAAAGCCGATTTTCCTGGCTACGGGAACCCACCCCGCGCGTCGCCTCTGCCTCGCTCGTCGGTATTCTTGACAAGATCGCACTGGTTCGCGGCATCAGGACGCCCGCCATCGATAGACGATACGAACCCCGAATGGAGCAATTTGCGCGCGAAGGGGTCCGCTACACCGCGCAGGCATTCCAGCAGATGGGGTCGGCGCGGCGGCATGTTATTCTTGTGGCGACGCTGCGCGAGTTTGAGGCCACGCTGACTGACACAGCTATCGGTATGTTCGACTCGCTCATCGGGCGAGCGCATCTGCGTGCCCGCAAACGCCTTGAACAGACGGTTGCCGCTTCTGCCGACCAGGGCCGCGACCGATTAATCCGTGTCGCCGACGTGCTTGAGGCGGTCAGCAAAGCCGCACGCGCCGGCGGCGATATTGCAGCAGCGGTCGCAGCGGTCGCCTCGCTCGATACGATCGATGCCGACGCTGCTCTTCTCCGGCGAACCACGAGGCCGGGACGAGATAATGCCATCAGTGAAATCGGGCCAGAATATCGGACGTTCAAGCGGGCGGGGCCGCGCTTCCTGAAAGCGTTCACGTTCGAGGGTCGCAAGGGTACCGCGCCGCTCCGTGCAGCGATGGCGATCCTGGCCGAACTCGATGGCGACTGGCGCACGGCGCTCCCTGATGGCTTGCCGCTCGGGCATATCGAGCGGCGATGGCAGCGCTATGTCGTCACGGACGACAAGATCGACCGAACCCATTGGGAGCTGGCGACCTATTCCGCGTTGGCTGGAGCACTGGCGGCGGGCGACATCTGGGTGCCAACCTCCCGACTGCACCGCTCTCTGGAAACGCTGCTTTCACCGAGTACGGATCCGGTCCCGGCACAGGTCTCCGATATTCCTGATCCTCATGTGTGGCTCGATGCCCGCGCGGCCGAACTGGATACTGCGCTGCTCAAGGTATCAGGGGGGCTGACCAGCGGCGATCCCGCGCTGTTTTCCGGTGACCGACTGCGGTTTCCGAAAGAGCCGAAAACCGATCTTGCCGAACGCGACGATGGCAGACAGTTCGTCCGGACCTGCTACAATCTCGTGCCGACGACGCGCATCACCGATGTTTTGTCTCAGGTCGAACGTTGGACCGGTTTCACCAGCCATTTCGGTCATGTCTCGACCGGGTTGCCGCCCAGCGATGAACGATCCTTTCTCGCAGCTATGATTGCGGAAGCGACGAACCTCGGCCTGTCACGGATGGCTGAGGTCTGCGGCGTGGCATCGCGGCGCACGCTCCTGCGCATGCAGACGTGGCACATGCGTGAAGAGACGTTTCGCGCCGCGCTCGGCTGTCTGACCGACGCCATACAGGCCGAACCAATGGCGGCCTGGTTCGGTGAGGGCTGGCGCGCCTCTGCCGATGGGCAGGCTTATTATCTTGGTGGCGCCGGGGAGGCTGGCGGTCAGGTCAACGCGCATTACGGCCGCGACCCGATCGTCAAAATCTACACCACCATCACCGACCGCTACGCACCGCTCCATCAAACCGTGATCGCGGGCACTGCCGGCGAAGCGATCCATGCCCTCGACGGCATTCTCGGCCACGAAAGCAACGCCAACCTTTCCGCGCTGCACGTCGATGGCGGCGGCGTCTCCGATATCGTGTTTGCGGTCATGGACCTGCTCGGGCTTGATTTTGAGCCACGTATTCCGCGCCTCTCCGATCGCCGCCTCTATTCCTTCGAGCCGCCCAAGCGTTACGGACGCCTCGCGCCGCTGTTCGGGAACAGGCTCAACCGCGATCTGATCGTCAATCACTGGCCCGACATTCATCGCGTCATTAGGGCGATGCGCGACCGAACCATCACCCCATCGCTGATCCTGAAAAAGCTCTCAGCCTACCGGCAACAAAACAGCCTTGCCGCTGCCCTTCGCGAGGTCGGCCGTATCGAGCGCACACTCTTCACATTGCGATGGTTCAAGGATCCGGCGCTTCGCCAGCTTGTCACGGGTGAACTCAATAAGGGCGAAGCGCGAAACAGTCTGGCGCGCGCGGTTGCGTTCCACCGGCTCGGCCGCTTCCGGGATCGCGGTATCGAAAATCAGCAAATGCGAGCGGCAGCACTCAATCTCGTCACCGCCGCAATCATCCTGTTCAACTGCCGCTATCTCGACCGCGCCGTGAGTGAACTTGGAAGTCGCGGAGTGAAAATTGATCCCGCTCTACTCTCGCAGCTTTCACCTTTGGGCTGGGACCGGATCAACCTCACCGGCGATTATGTCTGGTCAGACGGCATTGAACTCGATGCCGACGGACTCATGCCCCTTCGAATCCCCGATAGCTACCGTGAATCTATGTCCCGATAATGCACAGAGGCCAAATAGCTCTCGAGGAAATTCCGAAGCTCGCCATTCGCACCTGACCACTCGCCTCGCTGGAACGCCGACATTGCTCGAGCCAAATGGCCTTCAGAGGTGGCAAGTTTGTGTTTCCTGAGAAGTTGAACGACTTCGTTCTCAGCCTCTCTCATGTCCAGCTCGGGTGCATCTGCTGGCAACATCCTTACAAGCGTCGCTGGTGCCTTGGGGACTCGTCTTCCCCACACGTCGTCTTCCACGGTAGGTTCAACGATTTCAAAACCGTCGAACCTGAGACCTGCTTTCAGCTTTTGCCACGACGCCATGTCCTTTTTAGTTGACCAGTTCATGAGGGCCCTCTCGATCATGGCACGCTCCAAGCTGACTTGGCCAGATTCCGTATAGACTAACGGACCACCTTCGATAGCAGCCTTGGAGAGGGTGACGACCCTTGCCGATTTGCTGCTCCCGCCGCCTCTATCCTCAATCCCCCATTGCACTTCGAGAACATCAATCTCGCTATGAGAATAGCTATCTGAAATAATCTCAGCAGCGGCAACCACTGTCATCCTATTGAATTCGCTCATCGTCCATTGTTCCCCGGTCGCAATTATGAGGCAAGATCATCGAACTTGCGCACAAACGCAGCTTGCAGATCAGTGTTGGCGAGTAGATCACGGCCGTAGCCATCGATGTAGTCTTCAATGAGCGTTTGAAACGTGTTTCGATAGACGATCTTCCGCAAGCAATTGACGCCGGTCTGCCCCGATGCGTGAATGGTCCAGCCACTCTTCGTCCTTGCTTCATGCAACAAAGCGCAACGAACCTGCCGATAAAATTCGACGGCATCGTCACGCGTGAACAACGCGCTGAACGGCGCGGTCTCCGCGAGAAACGAGGCAAAAATGTCCCCGCTCGCGCTGTACTCGAAAGGCGGCTGGGGGTTTCTGTGGCGATAGATCAGACCACCACGACATGCCGCGAGAAATTCCAACATAGCGCACTGAATGGAGACTATGCTGAAACCTTCACCCTCCCAGCTTCCCTCATCCCGGAGTAGACGGATGGGCTTGAGGTATCGGCTTTCCAGCCGCTCAAAGAAAAATTCCTGAAAGGCGTCTGCCCAAAGTGATGCGTCGCCGCCGATCACCAGCTGGCTTGAAACTCGCCGCCAGTCTTTGGCGCTTCGACGTGGCGCCAAGAATATTTCCCGAACATCGCCGCTATGCTTGCCGGTCATACCTCTCCCTCCTGTCCGAGATTCTACCCAAGAGCGAAGTTGACATGTCAGATAAAAAATATCAAGCTACATGACATTAGGAGATTCGAATGAGCGACGGTCCGCATAAAAGCTTGCCTCTGCGCCACGGATACCAACGTGTTGCTGCTTGGGCCTACAAGCCTGCCTTCAGCATCAATCAGGTGTGCGAAGCGGCCGAGGTGGCGCTCTTTCGCGATGTCGCCATCGAGGTTGTCCCTACGATAAAGCCTCTTCTCGCCATCGTTGATGGCCAAGATCTTCTGAGCTTGGCGTCCTCGATGCATGAACAGCTTGACCGTCTAAGGGTGGATCCGGCAGTCGACACGTTAGCAGCCAACGCCGTCGAGGGAGCTCAAATGGCACTCCGCGAAGGATACGCCGGACTTGCCGCCGTAGAAAAAGGACTGGCTTCCGCTTTGGCCGAGCGCCTCGCCGCTGGAGGCCGCGCCATGGAGGAGCACTACCTCGTCAAAGCTGGGCCTGGCGCATGTCAACAGATGCGTCGGCGAATGAACGAGACGATCACGCAAATGGCGAACAAAGGTACGTTTGATCGTATGGCGAAATCCATTCTAGGCGATCGCTCTGTCAGTGTCGCACGAACGCCAACTATTCACGATGGCGTCGATCAGGGGGTTCCGTTTTGAGCACGATACCAGCTGATATTCCCGCGATTCGGGTCGCTGTGATTGAGCCAGGGCGAATGCCCGTCGACGGTTGGCAATTAGCCGAAATTGGCAAGGCCATTGTTTTGAAGACCGAGGATCTGGATGATTATCGGACGAAGAACTGGGATAGCCGCGTTTACGACGCCATGCTTTTGATTGCCGCAGTCGAATATTGTGACAAGGCGCTGAAGCGGTCTGGCCTTCGTTGGGCGCGGCGATTTGAGCTTATGCTGCCGGTGCATGACCTTGCGCACTGGCAGAATCCCGACGTTGCCGGCGCGATCGTTGGCGCGTTGAAATTCTTAACCGGCGACGATTGGAACTTCACGTTCACTGCTGCATTGATCGACGTGGATCGTGATTTCGGCCGGCAAAGCTTGTTCGAATGGGGGGATACTGGTCGCACGATCACGCCCTTCAGCGACGGTCTGGATTCGCGGGCGGTGTCCGCGATCCTTGGAGCGAAGGGGCGGGCCGACAGGTTGGTCAGGGTCCGGGTGGGATCTAAGGCTGATGATCGTCCCCTTCGTGATCGCAAGAAAGTCCCGTTCCTGAATATCCCGTTTTCCGTCAACATGCGGCAAAGCGGCGGGATCAAGGAATCGTCCGTCAGGAGCCGTGGGTTCAAATTTACCCTGCTGAGCGCGCTTGCCGCCTATCTGGTTGGAACGCACGACGTAGCAATGCCAGAAAGCGGGCAGGGCGCATTGGGTCCGACTCTTGTGCCGACCAGCCACGGCTATGAGGATTATCGCAACCATCCGCGGTTCCTTCGCAA
>MDSY01005958.1_pt1 | contig 16068 bp, 14 predicted proteins | sample 811131 | NCBI WGS metagenome assembly MDSY01 (sample SAMN05326643, study PRJNA326480) | marine metagenome | isolation source: seawater | place: Atlantic Ocean: South West | collected 2010
CAATACGCGACACATCGCCACTGAAGAAGTTATCGCCTTCAAAATTTTCAAATAACCACAGGCTTGTTGAATCTAACAGCACTAGTTTCGTCCGATCAGGGCTTATTGCAGCCGATGTGATCCAGCATAACTTTTCAAGGGTGGTACAGGTTTTAAATTCGCCAATGAACTGTGCGTCAAAGTTCGCGGCATGGTCCCCCACCTTATACAACTTGGTGATGCCATCGAAGGGTTTTGTTCTATTTTTTGTAAACAGGTAGAGATTACGCTTGTACTCTACGAACGCTTCCAAATCGTAGTTCTTGTCTTTCGGTTTTACTTTTCCTTTTCCCATTTCCGGGTAAGTAAACTTGATGATTTCTGCTTCTGTGGTATCGGTTTTTATATCAATGGGGTTTTCAATTTTATAAATCGTTAACCAGCGTCGCTTGTTGTCATTGTTACCGAAGTCTCCCAAAAAAAAATGACCGAAACTGTTTTGTGTCATGTCTTCCCAGTCGACGTTTTTGGCATTTGTAACTGTAACTTCCCTCTCAATAGTTCCATCTTTATTGAGCATATAAAGGATAGGTCCATCGCCACTGTCGTTAATGGCCCAAAGCCTTTTGTATTTATCGTATTCTATACCTGAAATTTCCTTAAGCTTCGGGTCGACCGTTACTGTTTTCATTTTAAACAGGTCGTAAATACTCATAAAAAACAACACGGTTGCGATGGGTAGTAAAATAACCGTGGTGATAACTAAGCCTTTCCTTAGCACTACTAAAACCTCTATTTTAACGAGTTAACTTTCGCGATTAGCGGTTAACTGAACACGTTGAGTTTTCTGAAAGATAAAAAACGCAATGATACAACGATCATTCAACTATTTGGGACACTTTTTCTACGGAACAACGGTTAAATGAGATTTTACTGTTAATGTCGATGAGTTGGGCATGCGCTCAATATTTGTAAGCTGTGTATCAGCCCATAATTATCAACGTATCATGCTGAAAACAAGCCTAACCTTTATCAGTAAGTAGACGTTGACGTCCATCTTTATTGAATACGGTTTCATCGTGCTTTATGAATTTTTCAATGATTGACTGCTCATGGTCAGTAAATGCAGTTTCAAAATTTTGGTGACCAACGCTCACTGTAGCTTTTTGCCCATTTGCTAACTTTTCGTTAGCCAGCGCTAACTGACTAATGAAATCATTTAACGATATCCGATTGTATGTAAAGATCCCGGGCTTACTCAATGATGCAGGTGTGAGTAAGTCATCATGTTCAAGCATAAAGGCGTGTTTGAAAATTGCTTGAGACTTTGTGAAGCAGGCAGTAGGGCTGCGCAGAGTAGCAGCTTCTGGAAGCGCTTTAATACGGATGCTCTGACCATTGTCTGCGGTTTGCCAAGTTACACCACACACACTAACACTAAATGCATCCACCTGATTAGCAGTTTCCTTTCGCGCTAGCGTTGAGACGGTATCCAATGCTTGAAGCTCAGCAAGAACTTGAGGTAAAGACGTCATTGAGAGCTTTTCAACTGTTATCTTTCCTGCGTTGGACTGATAAGTAAGCTTCAGCGTGTTCTCTAGATAGTAGACTTGGCCTGTGTCCTTCCAAAGGGATACAGCGGTATTATTGATAGACGGGTTTTCGACGGCACAATCACGTTGGGCCTGAAAGCGTTTTAACATTTTTGCTAACACAGCATCCTCCCTCATTTCGAACTGCCACATTCTATTATTTGTGTTCCTTTGCTATGCGCAAGCTAAATGACTGAATGTGACAGTGTTTTAATGTTACGAAAGAAAGGCCTGGTTGAACTATTGCTAAAAATACTTATTTAAAACTCATAGCACGTTAGATTTTACGTGCGTATACCGACACCACAAACAGTAATGATAACTATTACCATATTGAAAAGTATGCGAGAATGGCAGCATGGCTTGATGACTAAGTAAGTAGGAAAACGAATGCGAAATCTTATAAACGCAACCGTAACCCAAGTTCACCATTGGAATGACACTCTGTTTAGTTTCAAAACAACGAGAGAATCATCTTTTCGTTTTGAAAGTGGTCAATTCGTTATGATTGGTCTTGAAGTAGATGGTAGGCCACTGATGAGGGCCTACAGCATCGCAAGCCCAAATTATGATGAGGAATTGGAATTTTTTAGTATTAAAGTGCCAGATGGTGCGCTTACTTCTCGCCTTCAAAATATAGAACCTGGTGACCAGGTAATGATTAATGTTAGGCCTACAGGTACGCTCGTGCCTGGTTTCTTGTTACCCGGAAAACATCTTTATTTGCTCAGCACTGGTACAGGTCTAGCACCATTTATGAGTATTATCAGAGATCCTTTCATTTATGAAAGCTTTGAAAAAATTATATTAGTTCACGGAACGCGGTGGCGCTCTGAACTTGCCTATCAAAACGAAATTGAGCACCAACTTCCTAACAACCCTTATTTCGGTGACGAAGTGCGTGAGAAACTCATTTACTATCCTACTGTTACGAGAGAAAGTTATGAGAAAAACGGTATCGCTCACGAAGGACGGATAACGAAGCTAATTGAAAGCGGAAAGTTGCTGGATGATATAGGTATGCCTGAATTAGACACTGAAAATGACAGATTCATGTTATGTGGCAACGACAACATGCTACAAGACCTTATGTCTATGCTAGACGACAAAGGCTTCTCGAAAGCTAACTCGCGTCGTCAGGGGCATTATGTAATTGAACAAGCATTTATAGAAAAGTAATGCGCAACGCATTTGCCTGACCATCGGCAACATTTTAAGTTTTCAATAAAAATCGCCGGCGTGTTGCCGGCGATTTTCTATGAGTTCACTCGCAAAATACTTGCAAGCTGTATCGCTTCTAGCTTTACATAATTATTTAAAACGGCATTTTGAAGCCAAATGGGGCTTCGTTGCTGATTTGTGCTGAGATGTTGTTTTTAGGGGGATGTAGCGTTTTAGACATCACTTTCATCACTCTATATTACTCTTTATTACTTTACTTTTGGCCCCTATTTGGCCCCATGTAGTAGCGCCAAAATACTAGCTTAGAAAAAAAACACCTATTGTGCCATCATCTACAATTATAATTCCGCGAATACCTTCATCTCTCCATGATGGATTGAGCAAAGTGTACTAATAACTAAAGAAGCTTCAATCAAGTCCTCTTTCCAGCTGGCTTAGCTTTCACTTCTTTATACTTTTTCACTTTTCTCTTGAATGCTGCAAGATCGATATCGGCCATATTGATTGATATCTGCCCAGTCCCATGAACATGAGAAATCAATCGGTCATACTGTTGCTTATAAGGCGCTTGGATTGTTGAGCCACCGAACTCTCCGATATTACAGATAACCACATGCTGGTACATATGCCATTGAAGGGCCGAGGCCATGTTATCAAAAGTCGTCACATCACGGTTATGTGCAGAAACCACGAATAGCTCAGTTTTGTCTCTAAGGTCGGCAGCTAAGTTTATGTCCGTAGCATCGTAGCAGATGGCCGCCGAAATATTGAATGGGCCTTCAGTATGGCCTTTAATTTCTAATATATGTTGGCATGGACGGAAACTAGAAATCCCTAATGCGACCTCGTTAGCCGTCATATGTTGTTTACCTTGATCTCTTAGAATCCAATGCCGACCACTCTCTCGATAGTCAGGTATGAACCAACGACCAATGTTTACTAGTTTTCCCTGATGGTCTTTGAAAACTAATCCAGCAAATACTATTGCTTTGGTTTTGTCAGCTAACCGCTTTATCAAGTCCTGGTCATCTATATGTACTGATACTTCTGGAAAAACAATCAGGTCTGCGCTGCAATCACTGTTTTCACTATCAGCAATTCGCTTAGCTTCAAGTGTACGAATAGTTAGTCTGCATATTGCTGCAAGATGCGCTCTATGTTTAGCCCGTATCTTGGGGTTATTTAACTCAACATCAGAGGCACTAAAATCCGTGGTTTTTGGCACGATTTGTTGAACCGTGACGATCCTAAAGCCCCTATCGTCATTATGTGGGCGTTTGACTTCGGTAGGTATCGCTGGCAATGAAGATGTCTCGCAAATCAAACTGTTCAGTTTTGATAACCTGCCTTCCAGGCACTCTCTGAACGACTCTAAACTATCGATTCTATTTACATCGTCACTCTTTACAAAGGTTGACTCGAATCCAGGCCACTGAAGACAACGCATGAGGAGATCAGAAAACCAATCACTGACTGTAGAAAACTCTCCAACCAGCGCTTCAGGACTATGAATCATTCCCATACGTCTTTTATACCAATTACTCCTAAGTCCTTTATATGTAGTCGTTTTACCCTCTTTCCACAGCGTTCCGGTATAATCAGCCCCCCCTAATACAGCAGCTCTGAGTAAACAGCCTATCCAGTAAAGCACACCTTTATCGCTATCAGCTTCATTATCAATCCAGTCTGGGATTGCAAATCGTGGGTCTCTTTTGCATACCTTAGGCTTACAATCAACTCTATCTACATTTGTTTGCCAGATTTCGTTCCATTTGGCACCACCTATATCTACGCTTATGCCAGTAGGAGAACTTTCTATTATGTCTGGCTTATCGTCCACTAACTGAAGTAAACCTAGAGCTAACTTCAGGACACCGTGCTCGATTCTGAATCCATTCAGTTCTGAACTGATTACTTTTGATAAAATTTGCTTTCTGGGCTTTGGCAGCGAGCTTGACAGTGGCTCCGCCCATTTAAAAAAGTTTGTAATAGAAGTCTTCTTTTTCTTCTTTAATTGCCGCCAAATTGCTAACCAAAAAGGGCCTCCCCGCTTAGCAAAAACTTCTAACCTGTCCCTTGCGTCGTTAGCAGACTCACTGGTAATCGCTTCAAGCAAAAGTGCTGCATAAGTATCAAAGTTGCCCGTTATTTGGCCCGCGACCTCATACAAAGCAGCTCGCTTTGCAGAAAAATTTAAATTTGAATTAGCCAATATTTTGTGTAATTCGACTTGGATGGTATCTTCTTCAAAGTCTTTTAGTACAGGCTTATTGACAACCGCTAAGAGCATTAACGCTTGGCGCACCACAAAGTCATGATTTCTAGAGTCCGCAGCAATAACCTTCTGAGCATACTTAACGAGCAGTTCTATTACAGAAAATGGCTTTAAGAATGATGGGTAGTCAACGACTTGAAAATATCCATTAAAATCACTCGCACACCTGAAAAGATCTGCTAATAAATAGTCCATCATCCAAGCGGTCACTAAATCAGATTTGCCTGACTCTATTGAGAAACTACTTCGAGCGAACACAGCTTCAATAACAGGTTCAAATAAATCTTCATCAGGAAAAATTTCCAACGCTTTTCGTAATACAAGCCCTAAAGAAGGATCTTTCATCCACGCATAAATGAGTTTTTTAGCTAATAACTCATTCTCTGCCTCGCTTTTTCTAAACTCTAGTTCATCACCTTCATAGGTCATTTTCCGTTTACTTTTGACAATGCTCTCTAATCGATTCGCAGCAAATCGTTTCAAAGTATCTGGACGCACATCATGATCAAAATTAGCAATTGCCAATAACGATGAGTCAGGAATTGCGTCGTTTAGAAAACCTAAAGCTTCTGGCTCTATTGAAAGTAAGTTTTCAAGAATTCCAGAGATTGACTCAATGGAGTCTCTGTCGCTCGGGCCACTTAAGTCATTTTGAATGAGCTTAACCCTGTTAGACATACTTCCATCATTGTCTAAGTCTGAAAGAACATTTATCTTGGTCTTTTCAAAATTAAGCTCAAGTTTCTTCCCACCAAACCTTTTGAGTTTATCGTCGATGAACTTATTGACCGCTTCTTTCACAGCGCTAGCAGCATCACTGTCAGCTGAAACGACTATTCTTATGTCATCTACATAGCGGCAATAGTCATGTAACACGATATTGCTTTTTGCACTTAATTCGTCACCTAAACGCCTACCTACCTCTTTGTCAAATTCGTTGAGGTAAGCATTAGCGAAGAAACCTGAAGACACTAACCCCTGAGGCAAACCTAGCGCAATATCTCCAGGATTGAGTCCGATTTCTTTGGCTCTACTTTCGTCTTTTTCTCGCCACTTCCAATCGAAAGCAGTACGAACCCTGTCCCAAAAATGAGATTCAGGCTTCTCTGTATCGTGAAACTGATTTGATATTTTAATCAATCGCTCTATAAGAAGTTCATTATCAATGGTGTTATAAAACTTAGATAAGTCCAAATTGACGATAAAAACTTCTTCGTTGCCAGCAGTTACATTCGCAACTTCTCTTCCTAACACTAAAGGACGCTTAAGAAAATTTTGATAGTCAGTGAAGAATTTTCGATAAACCTCGCTGTTCCCCCATCGAAACCAAGCATTTCCGTCTTTCCAATCGCAAAGTAATCGATTTCCGTAACTATAAACTCTCTTCTCTCGAGCTTTCTCGAAACTTTCTTCTGAGCAATCTCCCTGCGCTGTTTCTACAGCATCAGCGAGGCACATCATCACTGCTGTAGCCCAAGTTTGATCTCTTACTTGTATATGGGCCAATGGCCTTAAGGGGATTTTCTCTCGCTTCGAATCTAAGGGATGCCAGCCCTCTTTACCGATCGTCCAATGCTCACTCTTAGCGGCGGGCACCAACTCCAGGTCAGATATTAATTGATTATCTTCTAGTTCTTGTGCCCATTTTTTTGCATTCTCTTCAATACAGAGAGCAGAAGTATCAAGCTCTAGCGTGTCTGCATACCAGTTAAAAGAGCGAATATAACCATGTGTTTTTTTCCATGCTTGAGCGATAATGACTTCATCGGTTAGGTACTCCAGTGTAGGTTTTAGCGCTCTATACTTTTCGTTAATTAATCTCATGTAACATCCTTATTATCGCGCTATCTCAATTCAGCAGTTGAACACTATCTGCCAACTTCGACTGCAAACCGCCCTCAACTTTTATTGATTTTGTAAGGGCATCACAAGTTCTCAGCATGACTTGTAACTTTTCTATAATTCTATTCTGCTCCTTAAGAGGAGGTACTGGTATTAACCAATTCCCGATTGCAACCATACTACTGTTAGCCTGGTTTGCAGTTCCTGTTGATTGGGCAAAAACTAAATCCAAAATTCGAGGTTCTTTAAGAGATAGATTAATAAATGCTGGAGATGCGGCTAAATGGGTCATATCATCCAAACCAGCCTGCTTTATAGCAGGTATGATGTACTTAGATATGATATCGGTTTCTGATAGCGCTTTTTTATTTACTGAACTCATACGTACTCCGTATACAGTTCACGTGAAGGGCCAATGACCGTGCTCTAATGAGAACTGGGTTGATTCCCTTCAGCGTGACGAGATAGTCCTTTTGTGCGATGCTCGCGTGTATTCGTCTCTTATTAGACAAAAGTATCAGAACACCGCTTTATTGTCACTCATACATCCGAAATGCCTGATTTGCGCGAACATCTGACTATCAAATCAACTTATGATTAAAGCGTAATAATTACGCGATTTTAAACTACTATCAAAAGCAGAATCACTCCAGAAATGAGCGGTTAAAGAAAAAGCTCTGCTGCAATCTCATAAATTCTCCTTATTTGGCCCTTTTTAAGGCTGAAGACACAAAAGGAGAACTACATGAAATGTAAGCGGCAATTTTTTATTGCATTGTTTGACGTACTTAGCTCACAACTAATGACTATTGGAGACATTCTGTTTGTGATTTTTGTCGTGCAACTAATAACTCGATTCGAAGTTGCAGAAAGTTATCCGTTTACCGGAATAAGAGGCTATATACTAATTTTGCTTATCTATTTATTATCACTTGCTTGTCACTTACAAAGTACAAAACTGCGAAAAAAATAGAATGTTCTTGGAGCACCCGCGGGGTGCTCTTTTTACACCGATCAACATTAGGTAAAGTGTATTTAAATTTAACTGGACTAAGAATCACTGTATTACCGGAGTTACTTTTATTAACGAAAGCAAAGTAAAAGAAAGAGTAAAACTATGGGTTAAATTTCAACCTTGTTTCTCGCATTTTATTTGTCGGCGTTGAATATTATTTTTTAAAGAAAAAAAACTTAAACAAGCTAACCCAAAAATAACAAAGTTCGTAAAAGACCTGGGTTCATTGACTGTTACTACATCACCATCACGAACAGCTAATACTCCCATGAACCAGTCCTGTGGATAGTCGGCCTGTAATCCTCCACTGGGAAGATATGCCCACGAATAATTATAACTGCCGAAATACTCGGATCTATAACCAGTCCAATACCATTCTGAGGGAAAAATATTGTCAAATTGCCCCCCTTCAAAACGCTTTGTCAAAAAACTTTCTCGATCTTCATTAAAAGTCACCCACTCATTTTGTGGGCCAGTTCCAAATCTATCGTAATAAGCTGGAATTTCGAAATCTAAATAAAAGAGCGAAACCAGTTCAGAGTTAGTCGTCAGCAAGTTGTAACCACAGTCTGTATTTGCGTAGGAAAAGTCGCAATCATCCGTTCCGCTTAAGTTGGTATCCCTAACCACTAACGTAGGTAGTCGCCAATCATCAAAGCCGCCATAACTCAAACTTTCAACGAACCTAGTAGCTGCATTAAACTGTAACAAACCGTCATCATCGAAACCTAATGTCTGTGCTATCTTACCATCGCCAATCCAAGTTATGTCGTTGCGAGTGTCATAGAACATATCGTTTCCACGATAAATTAGCTCTGCTTTTGAAGCAAAGGTCATCAAAATAATAAGCGCAGTCGCAGTTCTAAACATAAATCCCTCATGAAACTAACCTTCCTTACCGAAGTATAAGCAAATTCCGTATCGAAATGCACTCCCAATATTTCTCGCATACCAAAGTCATCGGCTTTGGGCATTTAGTAAAAAAGATTCCGAGTCAAAGCGGATTTGATTCTAATTAGCAGCGCACAACACCGACGGTGAATAACCACAAAGTCGGTACGACTTTGGAAAACAGCTTGAGCAAAGCTCAATAACAACTGCGCAGATAATAGTTTTGTGAAACAGAACTATTATCGGAGCCGGAGGCAGCATCGCAGATTTAGCCAGATTTCATTTTGCTTATGCAAAATTGCTTGTAATTACGGAGTAATTGCAAGCAACTGAAACACCAACGGTGTGAACTCTACGATGGGGTATTCAAAGCGCAGCTTTCCCTGAGTAGAGCCTGGTGGAATGTGGCTAAATCAGCGGTAGCTGACTCCGAGCAACACTTCTGTCGAATTCGCGCAGCAATGAGTGCCTGAGCAGCGACGAGTCGCGTCCGCTCAGGCTTGCAGAAGTGTTGCTACAACGAAGTTGTTTGTGTTTTTCGTCAGAAAATCACAATTGCTAAGCGTAGTGCTTAGCGTTGCGAAGCTTGGGCATAGTGCAAAGCATTGTGCCCCACCCTGCCTATTTATCCTCGTGTGAATCTATTTACTTTCGACGTAAAAATACAGGAGAAAATATGAACTACGTTGAAAGAGCAATTGAAAAATCACTGACGCATATCATTATAGCGGGAGCTTCAGATCCAGGTACTTTGGGAATGCAAAGAGAAAATGCCGTTCTGGCAATTCTCGGGGCTTTTCGAGTTTCCAGTAAGAGCGTATTACAACGTCACTTGGGACTTAGTCGAGAGGCAGTGAACAAACTCGTAAATCGCATGAAGAAAAAGCAGCTGATTACTTTGCACAGTTCTTTTGCGAACACTGATAAGGGATTTATTTTACTCACCTCACAAGGCATCAGAGAAGCTGAGTTTCTGTTGAATAGAGAGCTGCAACTTCGTTCTGATGCGAGCAGAATCAATGAGCGAAATTTAATACATGATCTCTCAGTTCAAATAGTAATTTTGGATTTAGCGAAGCGTCAAAAGATCACTGGATTCGCATCAGAGAAAGACCTCGCGATACTGCTTGAAAATCGAGGCAATGACCCGCGATTGGTCGATGGTTTAGCTGTAGATGCCGACACAGGATGTATTGTCGCAATTGAAATGGAGACATCTAATGCAAAGAATAAGGGGAACGGCAAGCTCCGAGAGAGCATCCTCAATAAATATTTACAAGAGCTTGAAGACACTAATGGCTTATATGAGTTCGTTTACATGTACAGCCACAGACAGCGCTTTTTGACTCAGATCGAAAAGGCCCATTCAAAGTTGTTTTCAGCTAATCGCTCACAGTTCTCTCGTGAGCAACAAACTTTACTGGCGAGCCGCATTAAGTTCAAAGCTCAAGAGTGTAATGTTATTTACGAACTCATGTTCAATAGTAAACGTCAGCTAGGCGACGACAAGTTAGAGTTAGTTCGGAAAGATTCATATCTACAACAGTTAGAAGAACTCGAAAAGTTAGCTCGCACAACTGGAGACAGAGTTATTCAAATCCGCCGTGACGGATTCATAGAAGCAGGAAAGTTAATGGGGTTGATTGAATAACAAAAACTCAGTTTGACCTATAGGGAGCCTGATGGCTCCCATCTTTTGTCCTCTATTGCTTCGACAACAAACGCAAATCGCGATGATTATTGCTCATCATCTACACCCAGCACCTCTTGGCTGGCTGCGAACCGTGGCAAAAGCGCAGTCGAGGTTTACCGCACCTTCAATATTATTCCCATATGACAGAAGAATATGGCTAAAGAAAGTAAGACTGTGGTTCTGCATACACAAATATGTAGTCACCGTCCTGGATAAATTTCTGTTTACAGCGCTTTGTGTATCCCTTTCTGTCAAAATTTTTAAAAATTCATCACAAACGAGGTAATCATGTCGATTACGGACATTAAAAAAACGAAAGCTCCAAACCTTGGAACTACTTACTTCCGTCTTGAATGTCTAGAACGTAGACTTCACATTGCAATACGCTGTAGAGACAAGACTTATAATTCAGAAATCATTCGTCAAGAAATAATTTCAAACTATGACATTCACTGGGAAGAAAGAAGCAAAATTGTAAAACAAGCTGAGGAGCTAGCCGAAAAGTTATGGGACATAAAGCTGTCAGCAACAGCCGCATTAGAACCATACATACCACATGATATGCGCTGTGACTTTGAGAATGATGCAGCAGAGGGACTAAATGAATGTCTAGCAGAAATCCGAGCTACTAAGGAGTCTATAGCAGCACGTTACGAGAGTTGGTAGGTAGACGAATAATTCGCTTACAAAGCCCCTAGTTAGTTAAAGGACTAACTAGGAGTAAAACAAATGAGAATATACTACGAAAGCCTTTTCAACGCGTGCCTGAAACTAAGCGGGAAGTGGATGTCGCTGAGCAATGCAATAATTGCTATTGCGACAGTCAATACACTCTGGAACGTTGCATTTTTGCTACTGGATTATCCAGAGTTCATTGAATACCAACCCCTTTCGAATAGACTGTACCTAATTGCTTTCGGGTGTCTTGGGGTCGGTCTAGCTCTAGCGTTAATTGCGTTTTTTGCTATGCGAAAATTGGAAAGCGAATGATATTGAGCACCCGTGAGGGTGCTTTTTTAGTTCGACGCGTCAAGGCCACAAGACTTTTAGGTGTTTAGCTGTAATACCTCAAATATTATCTCACAGTTTCGATGAATAAGTTTCGATGAATAGGTTTAGACTCCATCTGACAGGCAGCTATGAGCGTAAAGCGGACGTTGGACATAACTTTTGCGCAAGTCCGCTTCAGACAATGAGCGGACGTTTAACGACAACAGCAGAGGCCGAGTGAAGCGAGGCTGGCTGGCCTTTTTATGATTGTTGCATTTAGGTTAACAGCCCAACCAAAAAATCAAACATATCTTTCAACATATTAATAAATAGCTTTTCTGATTTTTCGGGTAAAATAAATATCAAAGCTGCAGTTGAAACCAGTGAGGCGATGAACAATAAGACCAACGACTTAAACTCCTCTTTAAAGTTTTGAGGCTCATACTCAGTAAATAAAACATAAACACCAAGAGTGAGTGATATCACCCCTGACAAACTGATAGCAGCCAAGCAAAGTACGAATAAAACAAACAACATTCCAATCAGATAAGGGGTAAGGAAATATATACCAAAAATTACTACAGCGACGACAAGTATCCCAAGAAATAAGTCTATGGTATCTTTAATAATTCCTTGATCTTTGTCTTCGTGAGAGTTTGCGTTAACAGCATCTTTCTTTTCATCTGGTTGCATACCTACATTCCGTTGTGAGATAGAAAATTTGGATACGCATAAAATTTAAATGATGCGAACCCTAAGAACCGTAATATGAATACATCACTGAAAGCATAGTACAGCTTTGCGCATCGTAGCCATAGATTTTGGCATTCGCTAAAGAGATAAGCGAAATATTCCGCTATGCCGAAGGTCCGGTATACGTACTATTCTGCCGTACAATTACAAATATTTGAACGGCAGCTTCTGGCACAAACCGGAAATCGCGCGTAGCAAATTGTCGTTATTCGTACACTCAAATCTGCTATGAGCGTAAAGCGGACATTGGATATAAATATCCCTACAGACCGCTTCAGACAAGGAGCGGACTGTTTGGTTTGTGACTCAGAGTTTCTGGCATGAGCCAGAATTGAAATTTGTTTACGCAAAATCGTTTCCCAGAGCAATAGGCTACCTATAAACCACTTGAACCTTGAACAGCTAACCAATTAAAAGTCTTACGAGTCAGCTAGCCAGCGCATTATGTTCAGTAAAAACTCTTCATTTTGTTCCGCACCGACAGAGCGTAACCCCATCGTTTTGCCCGTACTTTCAACTAATTGAGAAGAGAACATCATGCCTTCAGAAAAAACTGCTACACGCCCTTTACCTAGTTCTAAAACAGCACCTTGACTCCATCCTGACATTGGAATCCTTGGTGTATCCGCGTTAACTTGAAACGGTATTTTAGGTTCTGTAGCAGTGATACCGTCGCCTAAATTCAATAAAGATATTGCTTTTTCGGGAGCTTTGAATGCTGAGCCACCAAACGATCTTACCTTTAGTATATCGAGTGATGCACTATTAATACTTTGTAGAAAAAGAGGTTGTGATTTTTCATCTATTTTTTGCGAAATTTCTCTATTGTAAGTTGTTGCGTGTTCAGCAAGCGATAGATTGACTTTGCTAAAGGTTGCGTTTCCAACATGTCCATTGATGAATTGAAAACCAAGTGCAAGTGCCAGATTTTCTATAGTTTTGGGAAACGGAGTGTGGTCAGCAACTAAAAAAAGTGAGCCGCCGTTCAGTATCCAGCTCTTGAGCGCTTCAACTTCATGGTCGCTCAACGCTTCTCCATATGGTGGAAGCCAGTCCTGTCGCTTTCTGTCAAGCGCGTTTGCAATTACTAAAATATCTACTTGCCTTAGCAGATTTTCTGTAATTGCTTTATCATTCGAACTGACCTTGAATCCGTCACTTTCAAGAACTTGCGCAAATGGCTTATATCTGCCGCTCATCGTCAAAAAGTTATTATGTGCTTCGTCTATTAAAACAAGTGGACCACTATCAGAGGAAAAGTGTGCAACTCTATCTTTAGGCCTGAAGTCAGGGTCAGATTGTTGAGGGCTATCAGAACAGGCTAACAACAATGTAGCAAGGCCAAAAACAATCAAGCTACGAACTAACTTCATTTACATCATCCTTTGTAATAATCTGATAGCGATTAACATTAAAATTTCGCGGCGTTAGACCATACCATGAAAAGTGTTTCAAAGGGTAATTCACATATCAGAAGCAAAAATAGACGTAATTCAGTAGCCGCTCATTGCGCCGTGCAGTGTTTCAGCTTCCGCTTTACGTACGAAGCGGCAGTTCATCATGGATGGCATGAATGTCTGCTACAAGGCACTTGGTTGCCCTTGCTTACACTGACAACACCATTCATTTAATAGGTACAACTTGGCTTCGCTTCAGCTTGGCCAGTCGCTCTTTCAACTCACTATTTTCATATTCAAGTTCTTCAATACGTGCCAGGGCTTTGACTAACTTATCATTGAGATGATGCTGAGAGGCAGCAAACATAGCTAGTTGCGCTTTGGCTTCACTGTACTTGTTTTTGAAGTTGGTCTTGATGCGCTTTTGCTCATTAAGTTTTTCACGAACTGTTTGTATCTCTGGCTGTGAAAGCTCACCTTTGCCCGTGGCTATGTTGGCTTTGGCTTGTTTTATCTTTTCGACAAGCTCAGGGTAGTAATAACCACTGCCGTTACCTAAGCTAGCTTCTTCCTCCACCGCTCTGACACTCAGCTTCCGAGTTGCAAGAATGCGTTTTGGGAACCCGCGTACAATACGCTCTAGTGCGGCTTCCAGTGCGACAAGCGTGTTTTCACTTTTCTTCATTCGTCACCCCTTTGCTCTTGTACTCACTGATTAAGGCATTCACGTCATCAAATACGCCAACGGGAACACGCACTACCTTGGTTGGTTCTTGTTTCTTGCGCCCAGCGTAGGCGCGTTTACCGCCATGCGCCAGCTTCCAGTAGAATGCATCAGCAAAATTCAACTGCTCTTCTTTTGTTTTGCGGGTCATAGGCATCCTTGGTTGATGATTGTTATTACACTTTTCAAGCTGAACAAATCTGAAGCTCTGGTTCGAAGAGGGCAAAGTCAATTTCAAAATCTGTCATCACATTTTCTGCTGCCCTGATTTGCGTCAGGTAATGACTCCGTTCGCTGACTGAGATGGTTTCCCCGGATGTCATGTAAGCCACTAGACTGCGGTGTTTTTTCTGCCACCATTTGGCTTGTTGTTCGTCAATAATGCTACTGGCAGAGCCGCAATCTACGCAGAATTGCGGAGCCACCACACCGTCCATATCGCAGTTGTAGCCATTTTTACAGTAGCTGTGTAATGAGCCGTGCAGTGTTAATTTACCATCTTTAACCGCCCTATAGATGACTTCCCAAGAGCTATAGATACTCGGTACATCGCCGCGCATTTTCATGATTGCTTTACCGTGTGTCCCTGCGAGTTTTTCGTCCGAATGCCACTGCTTAAAAATCTTGTTCGCCGTTGATTCAGCATTGATGTCATTGAGCAGGGCTTTTACCTTGTCGTCTACCATCAAGTCCCGATAGCTCGCCAGCTTTCCGCCATTGGTATACCACTCGGCCATGGCTAAATACAGGTGCTTAAACTGCTGTTTCAGTGCGACTAAGGTGCCAAAACGGTTCTTGATACAATAAAACGCCAACGTGCGCCGAAATTGATGCGTACTAAAAGGCCAAGGCTGGCCAACCATTACTGATTGTTTTATTTTCTCTAATGGGCGCGGATTTGACTCAATACATTCCTGATAATCTTCTTCACTCACCACCATGTTGAATTGCTGGCAAAAGCGCTGTACGCGTTGATTCCAATCAAGAATCAATACTGGGACTTTTGCGCGTGCATTCTGATTTACCCAGAGTGAACCTGTGTATTTGGGAGCAGGATAAACAACTTCTGAGCGCCAACGCTTGGTAAGAGTGGACATCAGTTCGATAGCGGTTTTTGAAGACGCGGCGGTAACCCATGTTTCACGTTTTTCACCCAGCTTAAAAGTGTGCGATTGCAGCATGTGATAGTCGCGCCCTTCAAAGGTGTCCTTGTAATAGCTATCAGGGGTTAATTTTTCTAATTCAGAGTCTCGCATACCACTGAACCCGCCACACACGATGTAGCTGCTGGTAATCAATTGCCCGAGATAACGCTGGAAATCATTACCGTTTTTTAGCGGAAGATCCGATAGCTTTTGGGCTAATGGCGCGATGATATCGCGAGCGGTTTGGGGCACATTATCTTGAATTGCTTGAGAATATTTATGACCATCAACTCCACCGTTATCGTTCATAAACGTGAATTTACCCCCTTGCGCGACCTTTTCATCAAGGCGGCGCTTACCCTCAAGGTAGTTATCTTGCAGGGCATCTTCGACTTTAGCGATCAACGCCCGTAACGGGTGGGCGTCTTCGATAAGTGCAATCGCTTTGCCGTAAATCGCATCACAAATACGCTCGGGGATCACCAGTGTTTGTTGCTTTGCTCGGTCACTGAGTTTTTTCGCTTCAATTTTTGATTCAATCGGCACGGTGAAACCCAGCGCGAGCTTACTCCACGATGCGAATTCGATAG
>MDSY01089128.1_pt1 | contig 16067 bp, 20 predicted proteins | sample 811131 | NCBI WGS metagenome assembly MDSY01 (sample SAMN05326643, study PRJNA326480) | marine metagenome | isolation source: seawater | place: Atlantic Ocean: South West | collected 2010
AAGCAGTACAAGAAGCAGAATCATAACGAGGAACGCCTAATAAGAATTCAGGGATAACATAGCAACAGAAACAAGGTGCGTCTTTTAATCTAGAAGTATATTTAATACGGTCATGAACTCTTTTTAAAATCATATTATAGATTTTAAGTTTATTATCATGAACTTCTTTTTTTCTAGTATATAATTCGTCTAAATTAATCTTTCCAACGAAATCGTTCATTATAAATGTATAAGATAAAAAGAGAAATAAAAAAACGACAAGTATATTATATAATGTATAATTGTTTGGTTATAGGTGCGGGGGGTCATAATATAATAAGAATGATAGGATGTATAGAGAAATTAGTAACAGTGAATCATTTGATATTAAAAGATATAAAAGATATTTATGCTACATCGGCGGGGTCAATATTATCGGCATATTTATGTTTGGATTTAGATTGGGATATATTGACAGATTATATAATAAATAAACCGTGGGGTAAGAAATTTGAAAATACACCAACAAGTTTATTAACATCATTTAATGACTTGGGGTTATTTGGAGATGAATATGTGCGAGATATATTAGAGATACAGTTTAAGATGAAAGGATTAAATATAAATACAATAACTTTTAAAGAATTATATGAATATTCGAATAAGAGAATAAATGTATATAGTTTTAATGTGAATAAATTTGAATGTGAATGTTTTAATTATAAAAATACACCGGATATGAGAGTATTGGATGGTATATATATGTCTTCAACATTTCCATTTGTATTTAAACCAAAATGGATAAATGATAGTTATTATTTAGATGGAGGGATAAATTTAGATTTTCCTTATGTAAAAGCGATAGAAGATGGTATGAACGATAAAAATATATTATCAATAAAGATGGTATATCCGGGAAGGAAATCGGAGAGAGTAAATAGGGAAACAAATATATTAAAATTAATAATGTATTTATTACAAAAACTAATAAGAGAATCTAGAATGCGCTTTGAGATAAATAATGATCCAGTTAATTTGATAAATATAGAAGGTGAGAAATTTTCATTAGAATCAATGAGTAAAATAACAAATAAGGAAAATATATCAGAGATGATATACCAAGGAAGAAATGCTTCAGATAAATATTTAAATGAAAAGATTTATAAGACAGAATTAACAAATTCGGTTAAAGTTTCTACATTAGGTTCAGCATCAAATTCATTAACAGAACCACCTTTAACCAAGTAAATACTAGGATAACCATCTATTTTTTTCTTTTCAGCATTTTTAAGATATTCAACTTCAAAGAAATTAAGGTCTTGAGGTTGTTTATCACCATCGATTTCAACGAATTGTAGACGCCATCCATTATATATTTTTTGTTCCATATTTTCTTTAACTTCATTCCATATTGGTAATATTTTTTTAGAATATGGGCACCAATCAGCGTGGAATAAATATAAACTTGCTAAATTAGGAGGGTCATCACCGCCTGCGCCTCCGCCTCCGCCTCCGCCTCCGGAAGCTTGATCATCTTCAGTTTCACCTTTTAAGAATTCATTATTAGCAACCCAAGATGGATTCATTCTAGGTAAAATATAATAATTGTAAACATAGTATCCTATTCCTAAAAATAATACAACGACAGCGCTATATATTAAAAAACTAGGACTTTTGATAAATTCAACGAATTTTTGCATGAAATTTTTTGGAGCTGGTTCGGAATCCGACATATATATAAATTAAATATTCCTAGATATAATATTAAACGAATTTAAATATAAAATACTAGATATAAATAATGTTAGTAAGAAATAATAAAGGAAAATTAGTGCGTATGAATCTAGATAGCTATTCAACTGATAAGGAATATTATAAAGATTATATAAAAAAAGTTTACAATAAGAATTTAGACAAGAAAGATTATAATAAGTCGATAATGAATATGATAGAAAAAAAGAATGAGGAAGATTTATTATCTTAATGTAATATAGTATGAAAACTAGGAAAAGACAAAAAGGAGGTAGAAATAAAACATTTAAAAAAAAAGATTTTGAAAGTGGAGATGGAATGTTAACCACGGTATGGGGACCAAGTATTTGGCATTTTCTTCATACAATGTCTTTTAATTATCCGGTAAAACCAACACGTGAACATAAAAAACAATATAAAGAATTTATGATGAATTTAGGTAAAGTTTTACCTTGTAGGCACTGTAGAGAAAATTATCCAAAAAATTTGAAATCATTACCAATAACGAGTAAAGTGTTAAAAAATAGACACAATTTTTCGAAGTGGATGTATGATCTTCACGAACTGATAAATAAAATGTTAAAAAAGAAATCCGGATTATCCTACAAAAAAGTAAGAAATAGATATGAGAATTTTAGAGCTAGATGTACGCAAGATAGCGAAAATAAAGTTAAAAAAGTAGTATTGCGATATAAAACAAAAACAAGGAAAAAGATTCGGAAAAAACATTTGAAAAAATTGAAAAAAGAAAAAGGCTGTACTGAGCCTTTATTTGGGAAAAAATCAAAATGTATAATAAAAATAGTTCCAAAAGATAAAAAAGTAGATACGTTTCAAATGGACAAGAAATGTATAAAAAAACGAAGAAAAACAAGAAAAAAGAGATAAAATATAATTTAATCTAATTATATTTTATATGGCAGGACGGTTTGGTTATTATAATTACTCCGAAGATGAGAAAAGAGAATCTGATGTTTCATCTCTATTAGGAAGTTTTGATGAAAATGACAATTATGGAACAAATAGTGGAAGAAGATTTTCAATTGTTCCTCCGGAGGGGAATAGACCATTTTCTTATAGTGATATAGATGTAGCTGATTTGCAAGATTTTGATCCAATGGGTGAACGAAAAAAAACTAGTTGTATTGGAAATGAATGTAAAAAGATCAAGGAAAAAATAAAGAAGGCAGTAAAATCAATTAAAAAGAAATTATCAAAGAAAAAAGGAGGTAGAAGGACTAGAAAGAGGAAAAAGATAAAGCGAACCAGAAAGAGGAAAAAGAAGAGACGTCGTAGAAGACGTTCTCGTAAATAATTATAAGCCACATAATGTATTAAATTCTCTAGAGAATCTAGGATTAATTTTGTTGATATCTTCTCCGAAAGCTAACATATGAAAACATCTAAAACATACATAAATATCAATTAATGAATTATGTAAATTATTAGGGATGGTTTTGAATAATTGTTGATGTGTTTCCATAAGCTTTGGCCATTTTAAATATTTTTCATTTCTTTTATTAGTTTTATATATTTGACATAATTCAATGCTATTAGCTAATGTGCAAAACTCAGTTTTACGATGTCTAGCAATCCAATCAATAAGACCATTTCTAAGATATTCAGCACTAACAACTTTTTTATCAAAATTAATATTGTGTGCTACCAAGTAGTGCGAATCAAGTAGGTCTTTTGTGAATTCTCGTAGAGCGATTTTAATATCAATACCTTTTTCCAACGAGATCTTTGTTGTTATTCCGTGAACATTTGTAGATTCGATAGGTATTTCAATTTCATCCGGGACTTTAATAATATAGTCACAAGTTTTGATAACTTTTTTTTGATTGATATCAAATATAAACCAACTAAATTGAACAATATGTGGATATAAATAAGTGTTCCATTTATTTGGTTTTTGATTAGTTTTAGGTAAACCTGTAGTTTCAGTATCAAATACAATAACTTTGTTTTTAGTAGGCATTTTAATAATTGTATTCATATATTTATTTATTTAAATCAATTTATGAATATTCTTTGCATATGCCAAAGGATTTACGATGCCATTTAGATATACCATGCTTGTGAATTCCTTGAATATGAAGTTTAGCACCATAACCTTTATTATTAGCAATGCCATATTTTTGTTGTAAATCTGGATTTTCGGTGCATAAATATTTGATATATCTATCTCTAGCAGTTTTAGCTAATATAGAAGCGGCAGCAATTGAACCATATGTTGCGTCGCCTTTAACAACACATTCGTGTGGAATAGAATGTGTTTTATAATCAGGTAAAGTTATTCTATTGTAAGGTTTGAAATAATTGCCATCAACAAGTAAATATTCAGGTTTAACGGAAAGACTAGCGACGGCTTCATGCATAGCTTCTTGTGTGGCGTGTAAGATATTAATTTGGTCAATTCTTTTTTCAGTTTGAAAAGCAACCGACCAAGCAATAGCATTATCTTTAACATATTGCTCACTTTCTAATATTTTAGTTGGAGATAGTTTTTTACTATCTTTAATAAGGTCATAATTATATTCGATAGTAGGGTTTAATATAACAGCGGCAGCATAAACACGACCGAAAAGAGGGCCTCTTCCAGCTTCATCGATGCCGGCTTCAAGTCTATCATATTCTTTATAGGATTTCATTAATTAATATAAAAAATATATTTTTAAATTAATTTAGTTATTTTTTATTTTCTGGTGGTTGTTGTTGTATTTTACAAGTTTCTTTACAAACACGTTTTTGAATAGCAGCTCTATTGGAAATATTTCTAGCACCGATTCCTCCGATAGTAGCATTTCTTCTGGAAGCATCTTGAGTACCACAAGTTGGAATTCCAGTTTTTGGACAGCTATTTCTAGCTTGTTTTAATCGTCTACCACCATTAAAACCATTTTTTACTCTATTATGTGTTAAAGCAGGCATATATAAATAAGTAATATATTTTAATTATTTTTTTTTCATAGTATAATTTATATGTATATTAAGCTAACTAAATTACATTTGTTTGGAATTGTAATATTATCTTTAGTATTAGGAGGATTAGGACTTTTAGGAGTGAAAGAAGCATATGAAAATTTACAAAATCCAAGACATGTTCATAAAGATTATATGTGTAGTGTTGTTCCTAAAAAGATACCTAGAGATACAGAGCTAAGACATTATGCTGCTACAAATGATATGGAAGCGACTAGAAAAAGACAAGAGGGAGAAACAAAAAAGAAACCGGTAGAACAAGCGGCATCAGCAGTTGAAGGAAATGTTCCAGAATTTTTAACTAAACAAGAACTTGAGTGTATGGGTAAAGTAGCGAGAAATGTAGGAGGAGAAGAATATAATAAATACCAAAAAGATGTGAAAATATATGAAGAGACTATGGCAGATAAAACAATAGATAAAAAAGAAAAATTGCGATTGGTGAAATTGTTCAGAAGTATGTTTGAAGAAAAAGGATGTTATGCTCCAAGAGGTAAATCATCAGAATCAAGTATAAATTCTTCAGAAACAGCCGGAAATTCATCACCAACCCACTCAGAGAATGACTATCAATGTTTAAGAGTAAGTAATAAAGTAACACATTCACATTCTACAAATGACCCATTAAATGAAGAAAGAGTAGGATTTACATCACCAGAAAATCATTATAGAAGAGGTCATAGAGCAGGTTATCATAGACACGTAGATGGTCAAATTAGAAGAGATGAGGTTCCAAGAGATAGAATGCCATCAGATTATCAACGACAAAGACAATTACATAGAGGACAACACATTCATAAAAGAGACATACCGGATGATCAAAAAGATCTTTATATTTTAAAATCTCAAATAGTGCCACCAGTATGTCCTAAATGTCCAGAGATACCAAGAAACATTTGTGATAAATGTGGTAAAAAAAAGAGTGAAGTAGAAGATGAATTAATAAATAATGAATTGGATAGGGATGATGATAAAAAAAGTTCAAGTAGAGCAGCAAGAAGAAGAGAAAAACGAAGACGAACTGCTTCTAATCAACCAGCACAAAATGCACCAGGTGTAATGGAAGCATCTAATAGAAATGCACCAAATCAAACAGCATTTGCTCCGCAATCAGGACAACCAATTCCACGATTAAATAGTTTTTCAGCATTTGGTTAATTAATTATATTTAAATTTCAATATAATTAATTTTAACGACGTTTAACGGTTTTTCTTCCACCACTTTTTTTCTTTTTCTTAGATTTTTTCTTTTTCTTTTTCTTTTTTTTAGTATCAGATGATGGAACAAAAGTTTTTATATCATCAAGTTTGACCATCATTTTGTATTTACGCTCATCAGATTCTAAAAATTTAATTTGCTGATTCCAAGAAAATTCTTTATGATCAACACCGGGCATAACCCATTCATTATTATTATTTTTTGTTCTTTCATTATAATGTCCAGTTTTATCTTTAAAATCACGTAATAATTCAGTTTTCTCGTAAATCAGATAATCTTTATTAAGTATTGGTATAGGTGTTATAACGTTTCTATATGAAAAGGATGCCGGTGGTATATGACTACCACCAAAACCGTAAAAATCTTTATTATCTTTTTGTAATTTAGTTGTAATAACTTGATGAAGATTTTTTTGTCCTTGATATTTTGGTTTAAATAATGTATAAAATCCTATGTCACAATAAGCAGTAATTTTACCTGTAGGAACAACACTTCCTTCAAAATGAACTTTTCCAAGATGATAAATATTTTTACCTTCCGGTACAATGAATGATTCATATTGTAAAGCAATTTTGATTAAATCGTCATGATTTATTATACTTTTACCAGTTTTGGGATTTTTTGTAGTTTCATCGCTTATTAATATTCTGGAGACTATTCTACTTTCCGGTCCCATTCTTAATTTATTATTTAACATTATTAATTTTTCAGGTGTATTCCAATTATCTAATAATTTTTTAATACGTATTCGTTCGTTAATATGATTATAACTGTTAATATATTCAGGTGTTGGATAAAATTTAATATCTAAATCTTCTGTTGGATAATTTCCATTTGTATGTAAAAAAGTAGAAATACCACCTTGAATAAGGGGTTTTATTGTTGTTGTATTTTTAAATAATTTATTAAATTCAGAAAGAAAAAAATTCCATATAATTGATTCTAGAGTAACAGGAAAGAATTTAAATAATGATTCACTATTGTCGAAAATAGATTTTGAAAAACTCAATGCTTCATCAACTTTAACTTGTTGGTCTATTGTGGAAAAACTGCCAGTGGATGAGACAATATCAATTGCTTCATCAATTTTTTTATCAGCTTTTTTTTTACTATTTTCTAAATTTTTTTGAACGGCTTTTGCTGCTGCTACTTTTCTTTGTATTTTCTGTCGTTGTTTTTTTTCTCTTCTTTTTCGTCTTTTTCTTTCTTCCGGTGTTTCTTTTTTTGTATTTTGTTCTTCAAATTTTAATAATTCTTCCATAGCTTTATTTGCGGCATCATCTGCTTGTTCTTGTTGTTCAGGAGACATTCTATCATAAGCAGATAAAGTTGGAGATGATTTACCTTCCATTATATTTCTTACTTCTTTAGATATACGACCTTGCATAACTTCAATTATTTGTTGATTAGTCAATTTATCTCCTAGCAACATCAAGGTGTTAAAATCTCGCCGGTTTTGATCTAATTGTTCTATAGTTACTTTAGAATAAGGAGCTGAACCTTTAAAAAAAAGAAATGTGAAATTTCCAACTTCCGGATAAGTTATGGATTCACGCTCATCAAAACTTAACGAAGCATAGTTTATGCGAATATATTCCGGTTCTGTAGCATCGTTGCCAGCGGAGTTAAAAGGTAGAGGCAAATGTATATTTCCAACTGTTTCTAATAATTCTGACCAAGAATATAGAAATGTGGGAGTAACATATTCTTGAATTTGTTCAGGCGGCAAATTGAAAGATTCTTGTAATTTGACTCTTTTAATGAATTGACTATTTCTATCTCCAATCATCAAACGCATTGATTCAATATCTGCTTTTTCATTTAGTAATTGGTTTCTTATATCTTCCCGTAAATCCGAACCATCGTTAAACCAAAATGAAATTACAACTTCATCTGAAACAATAGCAGGGAATATCCATTTATTAGTGGTGTTTACATCATTAGTAAATGTATTTCCATCCATATCTCTCCATTGCTTGTTAGAATATCCAACTGTTCGATAAGATTGTTTTAATTGATTAATAAATTCTTCTGTATAAAAAGTAATGTCAGTTCCAAATAATAATTTTGCTTCTTCAGTGTAGTCTAATTCATAGAACCAATTTTGCAAAATAGGTATTTTCAAATTATAGATAACTTCACTAGCAAGTCGTCTTGTTTCTAATTGCGAATATTCCAATCTACGTTGGTTTACCATAGGAACGAAAATTTGTTCATCAGGAACGATACTATTTACTAGTGGTATTTTTTCTCCTTCTAAATCACTTTTTCTTTTTTGGTTTTCTTGGTTTATTTCTTGTTGTAATGTGAAATGATGAGAAATTCCTTTTTGATTTACTGCTGTAAGAGTTTTTATTTTCATTCTTCGGAGTTCATGATAAAAGACATAGAATTTAAGATGCATGTCTACATTGTCTGTCATATTAATATATATTAATATTTAAATATATATTAATTAAGAACCGCACATTAAACATTCTTCATCATCGTCATCATTTGGTTTTCTATCCGGTTCAATAGTAAATTGTTGGGGAGAAGCTTTAGCTTTTGTTCGTAGATAATAAATACCAGTTTTCAAACCTTTTTTCCAAGCAAAAAAATGCATAGCATTTAATTTAGAATAATTAGGTTCTTTCATCCATAAATTTGTGCTTTGACTTTGGCAAATAAAGGCGCCTCTATCAGCACACATTTCTAAAATATGCTTCATTGGGATTTCCCAAACAATTTTATATTTTTCTTTAATATTTTGTGGAATAGATTCGATATTTTGAATAGAACCATTATTTTTAATAATAGAATTTTTAATATCTTCATTCCATAAATTTAATTCCAATAATTCATCTAATAAATATTTATTAACAACAACAAATTCACCGGCAATGGTTCTTCTAACATAAATGTTATTAGTGAATGGTTCGAAACATTCATTGAATCCTAAAATTTGAGAAGTGCTTGCTGTTGGCATAGGTGCGATTAGTAGAGAATTTCTAATACCATCTTTTACTATTTTTTGTTTTAAATCATTCCAATTATATCTAGTAGGAGTTACCGACCACATATCGTATTGAAGAATACCTTTACTAGCCGGGCTACCTTTAAAACTACTATAAGGACCATCTTCACAAGCTTGTTCCCAACTGGCTTCTAATGCTGCGTGATAAATTGTTTCAAATATTTGATAATTAACAGTTTTGGCTTCTTTTGAATGGAAAGGGATATTCATAATAGCGAAAGTATCAGCGAGTCCTTGAACACCGATGCCAATTGGTCTATGTTTTAAATTAGAACGTTCAGTTTCTTTTGTAGGGTAAAAATTAACATCAATAACTTTATTAAGATTTTTAGTAACGATTTTAGTAATTTCGTGTAGTTTATCGTAATTGTAATATGGTTTGAAAATAGAACATTTAATTAAATCTTTATATCCACCAATATGATGTTCTTCACCAATAAAAATTTGAGGGACAGTTTTTAATTCTTTTCCGGTTTTTATGGATAAATTTTGTAATATAGTATCGAATTGTTCTTCTTCAATATTTATGATATTATAATCAATATTTTTAGTATTGAAGAATTTTTTTGTTTTTTTACACCATTTACAATCATTTTTAGTATATACAGTAATAACTTTATCAGTAGTAGTATAATCTATATATTTGGGGAGAGCAATGGATGCGAGATTACAAACCGCGCTTTCATTTTCGTCAGAATATTCAATAATTTCAGTGCATAAATTACTACTTTTAATAGTACCGATGTTTTTCTGATTAGATTTTTGATTACAAGCGTCTTTATAAAGCATGTATGGTGTTCCGGTTTCGATTTGACTATCTAAAATTTTAAACCAAATATCTCTAGCTTTAACAATCTTTAATCCTTTAGATTGACTTTCATATTTTTCATAAAGTTTTTCGAATTCTTCGCCATAAACATCAGATAAACCGGGACATCTATCTGGACACATCAATGTCCATTCTTTATCATCTCTTACTCTTTTCATAAAAAGGTCAGGTATCCAAAGAGCATAGAAAAGATCTCTGGCTCTTTGTTCTTCATCTCCGTGATTTTTTTTCATATCTAAGAATATTTCAATATCACCATGCCAAGGTTCAAGATATACAGCAAAACTACCTTGTCTTTTCCCACCACCTTGATCTACATATCTAGCAGTATTATTAAATACTCTTAACATTGGACAAATACCATTGCTATATCCACCAGTTCCTCTGATATAACTATTGGCAGCTCTGATATTACTAATATGTAAACCAATACCGCCTGCCCATTTACTAATCATAGCACAATCTTTTAATGTATTGTATATACCTTCAATACTATCTTTTTTCATGGCTAATAAAAAACAAGATGATAATTGTGGGCGTGGTGTGCCGGCATTAAATAAAGTTGGAGTAGCATGTGTAAAATATTTTTGTGACATAAGGTCGTAAGTTTGTTTAGCTTTATCTAAATTATTACTATGAATACCTAATGCAACTCTCATCCACATATGCTGAGGTCTTTCAACAATTTCACCATTTACTTTTAACAAATATGCCCTTTCTAAAGTTTTAAATCCAAAGTAATCTAACAAAAAATCTCTTTCGAAATCAAACCAAGATTGTATAGTATTTTTGTTTTGAAGAACGATTTCATTTAATTGTTTACTAATTAAAGGGTGATGATTACCGTGAACATCGATATAACCATATAATTTAGAAATGACATTTGAAAAATCAGCGGTTGTATTTTTTTGATGATTGCTTACTAATATTCTACTAGCTAATATACCATAATCAGGATGTGTAGTTGAAAGACTAGCGCATTGTTGGGCAGTTAATTCATCGATTTCAGTAGTTTTAATACCATTATATAATCTAGCAATTATTTTAGTGGTGAGATTGGTTAAATTAATATTAAGATCGTTATGACTGAGAGCTTTAATACGATATAATATTTTATCGAATGAAACAGGTTGTTTTTCACCGTTTCTTTTCAATACAAATTCTTCATGACTCATTTTATAAATTAAAATAATTAATTTTAAATAGATTTTTTATATAAATTAATTATATTAATGAGACTACAAACAATATTAATAGGTTTAGGTGTTTTGGTGGTATGGGTATTTTGGTCTAACTTAATTCAAAAACAACAAGAAGAATTTGTGAATTCCGGTAAATATCCAAAATCACACGGTTTACTATTGAAAAGTATATATGAATTGGATAATGAAGGTAAAAGTATAACTTATAAACAACAATCTAAATTAACACCGGAAACAGGAATAGGAAATTATAAACAGATAACAAATAATGTAAAAACACGTTCAACACCATGTGGAGGTACAGACGCATATCCAAATATGTGTTTGTATAAAAAAATAAAGTCAGTAGATACTGAAGAAAAAGATATTCATATACCAAAATTAGGAGGTCAACGAGTAGGATGGTATGAACCTAAGAATTAACTTGGTCGAATGATTGTGTTCTCACTTTAAGAACAACAACATTATTTTCAATTTTAGGTTTTTCATTTAACAAAGTTAAATCATTGTTTTCATTTAAATTTTTAATTATCGATTTAGGTGAAATATTTTTTTTTACTACTTCTTTTTTTACTCTTTTTTTAGGTTTTCTATGATCATATCCGGTTTCTCTTTCTTTAAGAATAGTATCCCAACAAGCTTTTATTTCAGGATAAATAGTTTTAAACCATAATTTATTTCTAGGAACTAAAACACAAGAATACACATCCAAATACCAATAAATGTTTTTAATCCAGGATAATTTTTTATCAGCATTTTCAATTGTATTATCAACCCATTCATCACATTTTTTTTTATTATGAATACTGAGAGGCATATATTCATATACAGGTTGAATACCGTCATTGAACATGATTATAATGCCTTTCTTTCTACCATCAGCTTTATGACTATGTGTAAATGTATCGTCAGCATCTTTTTCATAATCATCATATGATTCAAATTCTTTAAAACTAGTTTCAAGAAAATCACATTCATCAAGTTCCCATACTTCCATCTGAATCTGCATTTGAACCCAATACTCTTTTTTTGGTCTTCCTGAAATGACTCTAGAAACTGGATTTTTTATTTCTAACATACGACCATATAAATGATTATGAGGTTTAATGTTAATACCATCCGGTGATGCTCTGATAAATTCATAATCTTTATGTTTAATACATCCAAATTCACCAATTGTAGTATCATAATTCCATTCATATATCATTGTAGATAGTGGTTCATATAAATGCCCGTGATGGAAAGCAGAATCAATATTTACAGAATTAGTATGTTTTTTTAATGGTTTACATTTTTCATATATCAAATTATTTTGATTGGCTTGTGAATCAAATGCTTTATATATACTGCTTGCTGTTAATCCTCCATACCGGAATTCATACCAAGCATCAGTTTTTTGGTCGGGTTGTTCTAAAGATTTATAATATTCTAATAATTCAGATACTTTATCTCTTCTTGATAGATAATCGTGATAATTGGTAAATGTTTTTGGATATGAGCGTGGATTTTTATTTCTCCAGAAATAAGTGTTCATAGAATCTTTAATAAGTTCTTCAATATTTAAATCATCAAATAACATATGATTAAATATATCATCAATAATAGATGAAAGATAGTTATATAATTCATCTTCAAATGTATAATCTTTAAATTTCTTAATATTATCTTTTACATAATCATCTATAAAGAAATCAAGAGATTCTTTGATATCATCTAGTTCTTTTAAACCGTATACACACGGCTTAGGCGGAGGTTTAATATCATGAATAATATTATTTAAAACTTGTAAATCGTTCCAATATGTTGCCATTAATTAATATAAATACGATGATATATTTATATCAATTTAAAAATTAAATTCCCTTATTTTTCTCTTTTTTTTCCTTTTTCTCTTTTGTTTTTCTGCGCTTCTTTTTTGGAGCCAAACTTTTTAAAGTTGAACCTTTTTTGTCAATATTTTTTAATGTAAATTTATTGTTTTTATTATTGAACAATAATCCAGGAATGCTGATAATTTTACCTTTTTCAGTGCTATATTGAACATCTTTAACGCGTTGTAATTTTTTTCTTTCCAAACATCTTTTTAAATATTTATATAAAGTTTTTTTATCGACATCTTTTAATTTATTTTTTATTGTATAATCACTAACAAATTCTTTGATTTTACCCAATTTAGAACCATCGCCTAATTTATTCCAAGGCTGATTGATATGTTTTTGTTTCTCTTGATTCAAAAAACTATCTAGGTCGCCAATGTTAGCAGATGATTTTTTTATATTTTGATTATTATTATTGATAAGCATTGTTTGATATTTAATATTTTTTAATTCAATACATTCATCGTTATTTTTTTTTGCTTTATTTATGTCTGTCTTTTTATCTAGTTCCTTATCTTTTATGTCAGCTTCTACAATATTCATATATATATATAATAAGGATATTAGTTTAAATCAATTTATCAATATAGTTATATGACAAAAAAAATTCAAATAACCGGAAAGAGAAATGTAGAATCTTTGAAAGGAATTAAGAATCCAAAGAGGACAGAAAGTGAGAAATGGGATAATAAAGAATTATTATTGAATACCAAGAAACAAACGAATATATTAAATCAATTATATTTAAATGAAACATTTGATGGTAGTATTAATGTAGAAAAGTCTATAAAAAAAAAGATAAAGGGATATGAAAATCAAGATAAAAAGAAAGATATTTTAAATAGAAAAAAATTGATTAATTATAATGATTTATTAGAAGTTTTAGTTATATCGAAATTAAAATGTTATTATTGTAAATGTGATTGTTTATTAATGTATGATAATGTGAGAGAGAAAAAACAATGGACATTAGATAGATTGGATAATGATCAGGGTCATAATAGAGATAATATAGTAATTGCTTGTTTGGATTGTAACTTAAAAAAAAGAACTATGGATGATAATAAATTTAAATTCGCGAAACAAATGCGTATAATTAAAAAATATTGATATACTTTATATGACAACTTTTGGAGAACTTATTAATAAAGCAAATGATCAAGATAAAAAAGATATACGCGATGTAATGTCTGCATTTTTGAAAAAAACTGAAAAAGATATTATTACCCCGGATATTATTTTAGAATCAAAAAATGAATTGGACCGTTTACGTGGATCACCGCCAATGTCTCAAGGAGATTTTGTCTCAATTGAGAATTGGAAAAGAAGACATAAAGTGTTTTTAGATTATGTAAATAATAAAAAGGGTGGAAGAAGAAAACGTAGAAAAAAAACGAGAAGAAGAAGGAGAAAAAGAACGAGAAAAGGAGGATTTTTATTATTAGGATATGCTGCTTATAAAGCATATAATGGTTTAACGAAAAAGACAAAAAAGAGACGACGTAAAAAAAGAAGGAAAAATAAAAAGTAATATATCTATAATACTATATTATGAATATATTGCGGGAAATAGTATTTAAACGGATTAGACATAGAATGTTGAATGATGAATTTCAGAAACCATTTAAAGTAAAAGACCCGACATATAGAACGAAATCCCGGGGTGATTATAAAAGAAATTTAAAGAAAGCTTGTGAATTGAGTAAAATAGGGAGAACATTTTCAAGAAGATTATCAAGGTTTGATAAAGGTAATTAAGATTTAGAATAAGCTGAATATAGTAAATATAATTCTTGGGCTATTTGTGCCCACATAACAGCCATTGCTATAAGAAATATAGAAAATAGATAAAATTCGCAAATAGGTGATAGTTGTGGTCTATTTAGATTCATATATATATTTACCGTATATCTGTTTAAGTAGTATATTTTTAGGATTTTTATAGAAAGCTAATTTATTTTTGTAATATGATTTCACTTTTGATATGAAATTATAGAAGGAGTTATTTTTAACAACCCACTGTCTACCTTTATAATAATAAATTTTTGTGCATATAGCGAAATGTAAAGTGATTGGTTGTGCGGCGTTCCATATTTCCGGGAAAACTAAATCTTGAGGGAAATTAGAATGACAATACCATAAATCACTAGGATTATGGAGTTTCCAAATAAGATAATATTTTTTTTTGAAATAATTTATGTGATTTTCATTATTACCGTGTCCATAAATATGTGGGTTCCATTTATCAATAAGAGCTAAAAAATTAGGCATATAATATAGCTTAATTTTTTATTTAAGTTGTTTGTAAGATTTTTTAATATATTTTAATAGAAATGGCAGATAATGAATATGAAGTAAAAAAATGGAAACCAAATGCATATTATCAATCAGAAAAATCTTGGATTTATACCCAAAAAAAGAGAACGGTAGGAGAATTAGAAACAGAAATTATAACAAAAGAAGAAGCTAAGAAGGGAATAGTATCAGAGAGATTGGCACAAAGAGATAAAGTAGCGACAGCAATGGTTAATCCATATTTAAGAGATACGAATTATTTAGATGATATTAAAACACAAGATCAATTTTTAAGGCCGAAAATAAGTAGTTTTGAAAATAAAAAATAAGAATAAATGAAATAACTATTTAAAAATATTGGAAGGAATAGAGTTATATGACATCGTTGGCGACACAAAATGGTTTATTATTAAATAAATTATTAGAATTTTACAATAAAGATAATAATTTACAAAAAATATTAAATATAATAAATGGTGAATCACAAGTATCTTTAAGATTAATAGATTGGTTTGCTACGAATTATAGTAAAAAGAATTTTACAGTGTATAATTTGAAAAGGAGTGATGGGACACCATATAGATTTAAAGTATACATTGATTATAAATTAAAATTGAAAGCATATTCGAAGAAAAGATTTGATCCTTTTTGTAGATGGGAAAGAATAACAATACCATATGAAGATGATAAATATATACAAACGACAATAGGGCAATTAAATTTTTTTAAATGGATATTAGAAAACAAAATTTTAGATTATATAAATCAACATTATAATGAAATAAATAATGATATGAATAAAAGAAATAGTACAACAAAAAATAGAAAAGTGAAAGTGAAAGCAAAAACAAGAAAGACAAGGGAAGAATTATCAGTGTCAGCTAGTAAAAGTATAAAAAAAGAAAATATAGAG
>MDSY01073816.1_pt1 | contig 16064 bp, 19 predicted proteins | sample 811131 | NCBI WGS metagenome assembly MDSY01 (sample SAMN05326643, study PRJNA326480) | marine metagenome | isolation source: seawater | place: Atlantic Ocean: South West | collected 2010
ACAATGCAGTATCAGACAATGAAGCAGTTTACAATGAAGAATCATCAAACATTTTGGTCAAGACTCCAGAAACATCTGAAATAATTGCTGACGCAGAAAAATCAGAGCAACCAGAAGAAGAAGTAGTTTCAGAAAAAGAAAAAGAAGAAGACGACGACAAAGAAGAAAAAGAAGACGAAGAAGACGAAAAAGCAGGCGAAGTGCCAATGTTAGATCCAGAATTTGACGAAGGTGAAGAAGTTGAATTGCCTAAAGAAGACAAATACACAAACGATTTAGATCCACAAAAATAGATAATTACGTGTATGCAGTTACACGTGACAAATAATAAATTTAATAAAAATCCCTACTACGATCAAAGTATTAAAAGTCAATTTGCTGTACCGCCAATTGAAAGTGTATCTCTATTTGATCAAAACGGTTATGATCTTACAAGTCTTGAACAACTTTATGCGGTGGCCAATGGCTATGATCTTGTTACGCATAGAAACAAAGATCATATTACTCTAAGACAAGATTGGTTCGTTGACAACAAATTAGAAGATGGTCCACATATTAATCATGCATATATGTTTGAAAGAAAAGGCTTTACAGGACATGCACTGCAACAATTAAAAGCATGGGCAAAAGCTAACACACATATACACAAACTTATAGCAATGAAACCAAAATGGGGCCTTGACTTTTCAATTGACTATTGTGACAATGAGGGAAATGTTTTTGAAGTTCTACATTGGGAGTTTGACGGATTTGAGTACGAGGAAATTGCCAGTAAAAAAACAATAATGGACGACTTCCTACTAAAGCAGGACTGGCAGCACGCGGCTGAGCATATACTTAAACACAAAGACAAATGGCACCATTTGGGATTTTTTGAACAAAGCGAATGGAAGACTAAATTTTTTGGCATAGATAAAGAACGCTTTAAGATAGTTTTATGGAAATAAATAATTGGTATGAGTAGTATTCCTTACAACTATAGACAGTATCTAGATGATGTCACAAAGATGCGACAGAGAGGGCATATCACCTCTGGCGAACAAATACAGTCACCTTCTAGTGCTGGCAGCAGAGGACTTGCTAAACTAGAAAAATTTACTAGAGATGCAAACCAACTGATGAAAGCTAACATCAGTGAAAGTGCAACACGAGAATATCAAAATTTACCAAAAGATAAAATTGAAGAATTAAGAAAAAAGTATTTGCCAGATTGGGAATATAAAGATAATAGTTTACAAAAAAGATACAAATTTGTAGATTATTTTGAAACAATAAAATTTTTAATAGACACAGTTAAACCTCAAGAAGAACTGGACCATCATGCAGATATTGCAATATTTTTTGATGAAGTATTGGTAAAAATTTACACTCATCGAACTAATGATGTGTCCGACTTTGACTTTAAATTAGCTGTCCAAATGGACAATATCGCAAAAGCAAAACATGGTGCTATAGATCCAAGCTATGGTCTTGACTCATTAGTCAAGAACACAAAAAATAACAATCAGTAAAACAGCCAAATAAGTATTAGCCTATGCAGGCATCTGACATCCAACAGTCATTTAATATGATAAATGACAAATACCGTAATCAATTTTATTTTAATGCATTACAAAATGTCAAAGATAAAGTTGTACTGGACGTTGGATCTGGACTAGGAGTGCTGTCTAGTTATGCCTTGCATCACGGTGCAAAATTTGTATATGCAGTTGAAAGAGGAAGGAAAGAATCAATCATTAGCAATAAAATTTTAACAAAAAATTTTAGTAAAAAAAACTTCAAAGTTATTAACGCAGATTTTTGGAGCAAGAATATATTTGAAAACTTTGATCATGACATTGATGTAATGGTATCAGAAACAATAAATTACGACATACTCGGTGAAGGCATTTTAAAAACTTGGCGGCAAATAAAAAACATAGCACATCAAAATTTTACAGCGATACCTAATCAATTCAAATTTAATTTATTAATATTTGAGAATCCATTAGACAAATTTGTTTGGTTTAGAAAACGCTTTGAACTTATACACGAGAATCTATTGCATGAAGGATTTGCAAATTCATTAGCCAATGTTTATGAAAAAAGTAAAAGTTCGCAATTGTTATATGAATTTCCTGTTAGCCAATGCCATCATGCAGATAAAATACTTCACAATGTAATAAATTTGACATTTAAAAGTTACAATGATGACGGAATAAAATTTCAATGTGATGTAGATAAGCCGTCATTAATCATGTTAGACGGAACACTAATAGCAGAAGATAACCAACTACATATACATAATCAAAAGAATCCTACTCATTGGAGCAATGGATTATCAATGTATCTACCTGAAAAAGGTACATATGAAATATCATTTGAAGAAAATGCAACATCCAATTTGGTGAAATGGACTAATGTAAGTACAGCTTCAAATATTTGGCCATACAACTGTACTTGGACATACAAAAAAATTGATGGTGAATATAACAGATAATTACAAACATGTATATAGTACTTTCAGATAGAGAATTTGACCCAAGAGCAAATTATCAAAAACCAATTGAAGATAGAGTTGAAACTGAACAATGGCACAATAACTTATGGTACAATATAGATAATTTTGATCACCATGGATTTGATCTTTGTAGGTTAGAAAGATTATACGCAAAAAAAAATATGTTTGCGGTGTCTGGTTTTAGAGCCCGTCATTGGGTACTCCAAAAAGATTGGTTTTTAGAAGAAGGCCAATTATCATCGTCCAAAAAAGGAAATCAAACTGGAGTGCATATCAACAATGCATTATTATTACAAAGGCCTGCCTTTGAAGATTCTGCCTTAGAACAAATACAAAGATTTAGTAAAAAATGTAATCTGGTCAATAAACTTGTAGCAATGAAGCCTAAATGGGGACTTAAATTTGAAATAGATTACTGTGACGAGCAAGGCAACAGCTTCCAATTACTTCAATTTGATTTTGATAGTAATTCATACACAGAGATAGTGGAGAAGAAAAAAATTACAGATGAATGGTTATTATCAGTAGATTGGGCCGACTCAGGACATAAAATATTAGATCAAAAATCCGAATGGATTAATCTTACCTCAAGCCAACAAAGTGTTTGGAAACAAAACTTTTTTGGAATCAAATAGTTGCTTTTACCAGCAGATTATTATATACTAGACTTAACAAGGAGAAAACATGGCAGTAAGAAATTTTAATGAAGCAGAAAAACAAAAATTAATTCAAATTATATCGCAGGGATCGCAGGTACTTGGTGAAGTAGAAGACTTAAAAACAGGTCTCAAGGACACCGTTAAAGCCATTGCCGAAGAATTAGAACTAAAGCCTGCACTGATAAACAAAGCAATATCAGTTGCACATAGAGGAAACTACAGAAACATTGCGGACGATATGGATACATTAGAAAGTATTCTAAACTCAGCCGGTAAACTTTGATGCTAAAGTTACTCAAAGAATTTTGGGTAAACAGTTATAGAACAGATCCTACTGCATTTTACTTTGAAGTAGTGTCAGTGGCATTCACAATCTGTGGCAGTTGTATATTGACATTTACGTCTCCAACTCCTATAATGACTATAGTGTTTCCTTTATACTGGATAGGGTCAAGCACAATGTTGTTTGCTGGAGTAAGACGCAGACAAATATGGTTGAGTACCTTGACAGCATGGTTTACAACAATGAACACTATAGGACTTTATAAAGTATTCATAGCATGAGTTACATTGACGCCTTATATAAAAAAGATGAAGATAAGATATATGTTGTAGAACGTGATCCAAAGAAAGGTCGAGTGTTTGTTGAATATGATGCAAGATATATTTTTTACTATCCTGATGCACGTGGTAAGCACAGATCAATCACAGGCGAGCCACTGCAAAAAGTTACTTGTGCTACTGCAAAAGAATTCATCAAAGAACAACGTATCAGATCCAATAAAGCACTGTACGAACAAGATATTAATCCAGTGTTTCGCTGTCTTGAAGAAAATTATCTTGGCAAAGAAACTCCAAAACTAAACGTACTATTTTTTGATATTGAGGTAGACTTTGATCCAGACAGAGGTTATGCAACCACAGATGATCCATTTATGCCTATCACTGCTATCAGTTGTTACATGGGATGGACAGATCAACTTGTAACTCTTGCTGTGCCTCCTAAAACTTTAAACATGCAAGAAGCTAAATTACTTACTGAACGTTTTCCAAACACTATGCTTTTTACAAATGAAAAAGAAATGCTTGATGCATTTTTACAACTGGTCGAAGACGCAGATATCTTATCTGGTTGGAACTCGGAAGGATATGATATACCATATACAGTTGGAAGAATACAAAAAGTTTTAAGTTCAGACGATACAAGAAGACTTTGCTTTTGGGGAGAAAAACCAAAGAAAAGAATTTTTGAAAAATACGGAAAAGAAAATTTAAGCTATGACTTGATTGGTCGTGTGCATTTAGATCTTTTAGAACTTTACAGAAAATATACGTATGAGGAGCGTCATAGTTTTAGACTAGATGCAATAGGTGAACATGAACTTGGAGAGAAGAAAACAGTATATGAAGGATCTTTAGATAATTTGTATAAAAATGATTTTGCACTTTTTATTGAATACAACAGACAAGACTGCAATTTATTAGCAAAACTAGAAAAAAAACTTAAATTTATAGAACTTGCAAATGAAATTGCACATCAAAACACAGTATTACTACAAACTACTATGGGAGCAGTGGCAGTTACGGAACAAGCTATTGTAAACGAAGCACACAGACGTGGGATGATTGTGCCAGGCAGAAAATATAGAGACAAAGACGCAGAGCCAGTTACAGCGGCTGGAGCATATGTTGCCACTCCAAAAAAAGGTCTACATGATTGGATAGGCTCAATTGATATTAATTCTCTGTATCCAAGTGTAATTAGAGCGTTGAATATGGGTCCAGAAACAATAGTAGGACAAATAAGGCCAATTATTACTTCAGCTGAAGTGAATAGAGCCAAGTCACAGAAAAAATCATTTGCAGCAGCCTGGGACAATCAATTTGGAAGTTGGGAGTATCAAGCAGTAATGAACAAAGAGAAAGGCACAGAAATACTTGTGGACTGGGCAGATGGCACAAGTGTGAGAATGAGTGCTGCACAACTGTATGATATAGTGTTTGAAGGTAATAACAAATGGATGTTGAGTGCTAATGGTACTTTGTTTACATATGAGTTTGAAGCAATTATTCCAGGACTACTAAAACGCTGGTATGCCGAAAGAAAAGAAATGCAACGTAAAATGATGGAATCAGGAGATAACGAGATTGAAAAAGAATATTGGGACAAAAGACAACTTGTTAAAAAAATTAACTTGAATAGTTTGTATGGTGCAATATTAAATCCTGGTTGTAGATTTTTTGACATGCGAATAGGGCAATCAGTGACACTTACTGGAAGATGTATCACAAAACACATGGGTGCAAAGGTAAATGAAATTATTGGTGGCAAGTATGACCATGTAGGACAAAGTATAATATATGGTGACACAGACTCTGTGTATTTTTCTGCACATAAAACTTTAGCAAAAGAAATAGATTCAGGCCAGATTCCTTGGAACAAAGAAAGTGTAATATCTTTATATGATAAAATTGCAGAAGAAGTGAATACAACATTTGCTGGTTTCATGTCAAAAGCATTTCATTGCCCTACTACAAGAGGATCTGTCATAAAAGCCGGCCGAGAACTTGTGGCACTAAAGGGTTTGTTCATTACTAAAAAAAGATATGCAGTTTTGTATTTTGATAAAGAAGGTGAACGAGTAGATAATGCTGGCAAAGAAGGAAAAGTAAAAGCAATGGGACTTGATTTGAAAAGATCAGACACTCCTGTATTTGTACAAAATTTTTTAAGCGACGTGCTTTATAAAGTCCTAATAGGCGAGACAGAAGATCAAGTATTGCAAGCCATTTCAGATTTCAGAGCTGATTTTAAAGCAAGACCTGGATGGGAGAAAGGATCGCCAAAAAGGGCTAACAACGTCACTGACTACTGGGAAAAAGAAAAGAAACAAGGAAAGGCCAACATGCCTGGCCATGTAAGAGCCAGTATAAATTGGAACAACTGTAAAACTATGTACGATGACAAATATTCTTTGCCAATTACAGATGGTGCAAAAGTTATAGTTTGTAAACTAAAAAATAATCCGCTTAATTACACAAGTATAGCGTATCCAGTTGACGAATTACGTATTCCAGAATGGTTCAAAGAATTGCCATTTGATTCAGAAGCAATGGAGCAAACCATACTTGATCAAAAAATTGACAATCTTATTGGTGTGTTAGATTGGGACGTGCAATCAACAGAGACCAGTAATACATTTAACAAACTATTTGAATTTTAAATAAAAATAATGTTAAGCGTAGAAGAAATAAAATTATTAATTGAAAAATTAGAAAAAGCCAAAGAAACAGACTTTCAAGAATTAATAGACACTAACCTTAAAATATTAAAGGATATTGAAGTAGCTGTTGATGCTAACAATGAACTTGAAATTGAAAAGATTGATAAGCCTATGGATTGGTACAAAAAAGACCTAGAAATAAAAAGGCAAAAGCCAATTGTGCATAATAATTTGTACAAAAGAATCTGTTCAAAAATTTATCAGTTTAACAAAACAAACCTTTACAATTCTTTAGAAATAGGGCCTGGTAATGGTATGTTTTCTAAAGAATTTAGAGCATGGAAATTAAATTACTTTGTAGACGTGTTACCTGATATACAGGAAAGAATTTTCCGTAGGTTTAATCCTGCCCACCGAAAGCATTTACGTTTTTATATCACGAGAAAAACTGATTGTGGAAGTATCCCACAAGGTTCTTGTAATTTTGTTTTCAGCTGGGATACATTTGTATTTTTTACCCAAGAGCATATAAAACAATATCTACAGGACATAGATAGAGTGTTGATTCCAGGAGCATATGGATTGATCCAATATGCTGACTGTCACTATGATTATGATCTAAATATGGCAAAAAGAAAATATTGGAACTTCAACACTAAAACAAAAATGGTAGAAATGCTGGAAAAACAAAACTACAAGGTAATTGAAACCAATCAATTTGAGCAAGGAGCCAATTATGTTGTGTTTCAAAAGCCTGGTAAACAAAATCCAGTAGTGTACAACATTAATGAAATAGATCTTGATTAAGATCTAAATAACCTATATAATAACGATTATGATAGATATCTTGAGAGACATAGTCAAGCACACGCATGGCTTGGGATTTTTGGATCTTGTAAAAATTACTGGTACCAGTAATGAAACAACTATTGATTCAATGGCTGAAGACAGATCAGTTATCTTGCAAGGATCTTTTCACAAAGCACAATCGGAAATGGATGGCACATTTGGTATGCCGCAACTTGGTAAACTAGACATCCATTTGAAATGTCCTGAGTATAAGGACAAAGCAAAAATAACTGTATTGAAAGGCACAAGGAATGGTGCTGAAGTTCCAACAGGTATACACTTTGAAAACGAAAAAGGTGACTTTAAGAATGATTACAGATTTATGAATGCTGAAATAATCAACGAAAAGCTTAAAACTGTGAAGTTTAAGGGAGTGAAGTGGGACGTTGAGATTGAACCAACTGTTGCAAGTGTGCAAAGATTCAACTTTCAATCTGTGGCAAACACAGAACATAATTCATTTGTTGTGAGAACCGAAGACAACAACTTGATATTCACATTTGGAGATCAAGCATCGCATGGTGGTGAATTTGTTTTTGCATCAGACGTCAAAGGCACTCTAAATAAAGGGTGGAGTTGGCCAGTTGCACAAGTATTGCAAATACTGAAACTGTCAGATTCAGCAAAAGTAACACTACACTTTTCTAATGAAGGTGCTATGATGGTTACAGTTGATTCAGGGTTGGGCAAGTATCAATACATTATTCCAGCACAGGCGCAGTAATGACTGAAAATAAAAGGCAAGAACATTTAGGAGATTATAGCAGAGACTTTGCGGTGTTCTTGCCTGCTATTTCTAATTTTTACAACACATTTATTTCTAAACAACGTGTTACTGATGGAAAACACATTTCAGCTGACCGTATTCCACAAGGTTTTGACAGAGGCGTTGAAGGGCTTAACTTTATAAATCCAGAAGAAGGATATTTCACATACCCAACAGCACTTTATTCTGCAGGGCATGCCTGCCTAGATCTAGAAAAAACTGCTGACAGAGATAGTATGTGCGTCAATAGGGACAGAAAGTTCAGCACAATAGTTGGAGACTCAGGCGGATATCAGCTAGGCAAAGGCGTTATCAAATTTGATTGGAAGGATTTTGAAGGGAACAAGGCTAATACAGTTAGAAGTAATATATTAAATTGGTTAGAATTAACAAGTGATTGGGCTATGACACTTGATGTGCCTACATGGGCAGCAGATGATTTGAATTCTCCAAAAACAGGATTGAACAATTTTCAGGACACACTGGATGGCACAATATATAACAACAAATTTTTTCAAAAACACAGACTAGGACAAACTAAATTTTTGAATGTATTGCAAGGAGATGATTGGGAAACTGCTCAAATTTGGTATGATGCTGTAAAAGATTTCGAATTTGAAGGTTGGGCAATGGGTGGTATCAACATGTGTGACATGGAGGTGATGCTGAAACGCTTGATTATAATGAGAGACGAAAAGAAACTAGATGGCAAGGATTGGATGCACGTATTAGGTACATCACAACTAGATTGGGCTTGTTTTTTAACACAAGTTCAAAGACAAGTTAGACAACACATCAATGAAAACTTCACAATCAGTTTTGATTCGGCATCTGCTTTTTTATCAACTGCTAATGGACTAGTATATACACACAACTTGTTTACTCCAAAAAGATGGTCCTACATTATGGAAAAGGCACCAGATGACAAACGATTGAAAGGTAGTGATATAAAATTTCCATTTCCTTCTGCTATTGGTGATAGATTAACAATGGGAGATATTTGTTGGTACGGCGAAGGCGATCTAAATAAAAATAATAAAGAAGGAAAAACAAGCTGGGATAGTTTTAGTTATACATTGATGATGGCTCATAACGTTTACAATCATATACGTGCAGTGCAAATAGCAAACGATTTAAATGATATAGAAATGTTGAAACACAAGCCTGACGTAAAAGCATGGCAAAAAGTCAAAACAGCTGACAACACAGACGAACCAAGTGAATTTGTACCAAGAAATATTTTATATTTCAATACATTAGTTGAAGAAGTATTCACAAGTGAAAAGCCAATGGAACTTATAAACAATTCAAAAGCGTTTCTTTCTGATATAAGAGGGACAAGATGGCAGAGAGCCACAGGTGGTGGAAAAGGAAAAAACAATTTTAGTTCTTTATTTGAAGGAGGATAATGCAAGATAATTTTTGTGTGATGCCATTCATACATGCATTTGTCACGCCTAATATCATTAGTCCTTGTTGTGCATATAATAAACCAATTCAACTCAATACAAAAGATCAATATTGGGAATCTAAACAATTAAAACAAATACGACAAAACATGTTAAACAATCAGCGTGATGCTGGATGTGGAGTGTGTTGGAAAAAAGAAGATAGAGGATATAGTAGTCTTAGACAACACAGTAACGAAATTTACAAAGAACACATTGATTCTATTAAGTCAAACAGTATTCAGGAACAACCTTATTATCTTGATTTACGGTTAGGAAATTTATGTAATCTAAAATGTAGAATGTGTGTAAGTGATTGGAGTAGTCAGATAGCAAGTGAGATAATAGATAATCCAAACGAAGATTGGATTGACACACCAAACCAAAAAATTATTGAATTAGATAACAATTCATGGAATCTTTTAGATAAGTGGATACCGTTTGTGAGACGTGTGTTTATGACCGGAGGCGAACCAACAATAATTAAACGTAATTTAGATTACATTAATAGGATAGTAGAAACTGGACATAGTAAAGATGTAGAACTAATATTCACTACAAACGCTACAAATATAAATCAAAAATTTATTGATCTAAGTAAAAAATTTAAAAGTGTAAGTTTCAATGTTTCCATAGATGCTGTAAATGAATTGGCGTATTATATTAGACACCCAAGTAATTGGAAAAGCATTGAACAAAATTTGCAAAACATCAGTAAAAATGGAGTAGGAGTGTCCTTTAACACTACCATACAGTGGTTGAACATGACTCGTCTAAATGAAATATTTGATTACATTGAACACTGCAATATTCCTTTTGGAGGAGTTTGGTTCCAACTAGTTACTGATCCATTTTATTTAGATCCTATATACGCTCCTACATTTATGAAAGAAAAATGTATCAATGACATTGAAGAGTTTTTACATAGGCCTTTTTTGAATGATCCAAAGTATAACAATATACTTTCTGGTGAACTAAAACAAAGTTTAATACAAACTAAAAATTTTCTAAATAAAAATCTAAATAATGTAAAACACACTACTGAATTCTTAAAACGAATGGCAATACTGGATAAACTAAGAAATCAAAATTTATTTTCAGTATTACCAGAACTAAAACAAATAGGAGGATAATATGTCTGGTAAAAACAAGCAAATTAAAAAATTAAAAGATCATCACGCCTACCTAAATAAAAAGGTAGCTGAACTCACCGAAGATAGAAAAAAAGATAGAAGTTCAGAAAGTAAAACTCTACTTATGAGATTAAAAAAAACAAAATTAGCACTGAAAGATGCCATAGCTAAAGCCAAATCCACATTGACAAAAAAATGATATTGTTGTATTATAAAGTATGTTAAGAGATTACGAAACAGGCACTAAAGATGATGTAAAAGTGTTTGCAGGGCTAGAGGTTGAACACACTCCGGCTTTTGGTAAACAAACATTGTTCCTTGCAAGGAATGATCTTACGACAGAACAAATTCAAGAATTGGCAGTAATGGCTGACGCTGAAGCAATATATTTTGGTGCAAACAGAACTTTCATGTATAATCATGGCACGCAAATTGCACAAATGATGAAATTTTTGGATAACGGGTATTATGTTACAATCGATTATCCATATCAACTACACAGCGAAGTTAAAAAGAGATTCAGTTCAATTTGGAATAGAGAAAAATTTATTCCGTTTTGTTCAATTATATTTGAAAATTCAGAGGACGACGAAAACCTATGTTTCAAAATTGATGATGTTGATTTCAACAAAACTAATCCAGGTGTTTGGAGTATGACTATGAATGAATTCAAACAATCATCGGGCTTTACATCTTGGAAAGATTATAAAAAAGATAAACCAATTAAGGAGGATAAATGGCTGACGCGGATCCCACATACACAATGAGAGAACAAGCACTACAAGAGCAAGCTAAAAAAGGTGCAAAGATGATATGGGTAACTTTTCGTAAAGAAGGAATACACAAATACCCAGCTGCCTTAGATGACCCTAAATTAGCAACAGGTGACAGATACGACGTAAGTTTTTTAGGATATCCTCACAGACACATATTTCATTTTAAGGTGGCTATTGAAGTGTTTCATGATGACAGAGATATTGAATTTATACAATTTAAAAGATGGATTGAAGACATGTACAGTGAAGGCACACTCAAACTTGATTATAAATCATGTGAAATGATGTCAGATGATTTGTATGTTGCAATAACGAAAAAATATCCAGGTCGTAAAATTGAAATAGATGTATCTGAAGATGGAGAGAATGGGAGTCATGCAGTTTATGAAAGAAATACAAATTAAAGAACACAGAGCTACAACACGAATGGGCTATTTGCCTATAGGTGGCGGCGGATTAAATGCATCATATACATTTGTAGATGCTGTTGCAAACATATGTGCCACAGCTGGAAACTTAGGTATGAAATATGGAAAAGACTTCATTTGGGCATATCATGGATATGACAATGACGACGATGATTGTGTAACACTATTGGTCAAAGAAGAAAAGTATGAAAGCTTTTTGCATTTGGCTTTACAAAACAAACACAAAATTAAGCACACAGATAGTGGTGATGTTAAATTAATTAAGGAGGCAAACTAACATGAAAGTACCATACACTAACTTTAAAACTAGAATTGGTGATACAGATGAAGTAGGCGGCTGTACTTTTATTGGTGGAGAATGGAAAGACATAGATACAGAAGAACTTTTTGCAAATAAAAAAGTTGTTGTGTTTTCTCTGCCTGGAGCATTTACACCAACTTGTTCTTCACAACAGGTGCCAGGGTATGAGGCAAAGTATGAAGAATTTAAAAAAGCTGGCATCGACGAAGTTTATTGTATATCAGTAAATGATGCTTTTGTTATGAATGCTTGGTTCAAAGATCAAAATGTTAAAAATGTAAAAGCTATAGGCGATGGCGAAGCTGTATTCACACAAGGAATGGGTATGCTTGTTAACAAACCAAAACAAGGCTTTGGCATGAGATCTTGGAGATATTCAATGCTTGTTGACAATGGAGAAATTGTTAAACAGTTTATTGAACCAGGTAAAAATAATGCAAGTGATGACGATGATCCTTTTGAAGTATCTGATGCTGAAACAATGTTAAAATATATAAAAGGCGAATAATGAAAATATTTTATATGGGTCTTGAACCTTACGAGGGTAGATATACTCTACAACTTACGGATTGGACTGAACAGGCTTATAAGAAACGTAAAATTGATTACGTAATTGTGCCTGGCACAACAATAGACGATTCAAAATCCATTGTTACAGGCCAAGTGTTAGATGCTCATGGTAGAAGTTTTTTTGCTATGAGTCAGATGATGAACTTGGTACAGATGATGAAAGCTGGAGAAATCACATCTAGTGATATTATATTTTTTGAGGACATGTTCCAACCAGGAATAGAAGCTTTGCCTTATATTCTGCAACAATCTCCTGAAAAGTACAGACCAAAAATATTTTTAAGATGTTTGGCTCAATCAATTGATCCGGATGATTTTGTCCATGTTTGGGGTATGAGTAAGTGGATGAGCCTATATGAAGAACTTTGTAATGAAATACCAAACGTAACTATACTTGCAAGTAATGAAGAAATGGTGGCAAACATGCGTATTGCAAACTGGAAGGCCCCTATTTACAACATATCTGGATTAAGTTTTGGAAAAGAAGAAGTGCAATCAAGAGTTGAACAAAAACCTTTTGTAGAAAGAAAACAAAGAGTTGTCTTTGGAGCAAGATGGGATCAAGAAAAACAACCACAATTTTTTATGGACCTTGCACAAGCATATAAAAAGAAACATTCAGATACAGAGTTTGCAATATGTTCCGGTGGCCCATTAAGATCTAATCATGCTTTTTACGTAGATGAAGCAAGACATCTTGCTGATAAAGGAATAATAACCATAAACGAAAATTTAAAGAAAAATGATTACTACAATATACTTGCAGACTCAAGAGTGCTTTTCAATTGTGCTTTGCAGGATTGGACATCAAACACAGTGAGTGAAGCAGACTCTTTAGGCTGTAACGTTTTGTTTCCAGCATATAGATCATTTCCGGAAATTTTTTCAAATGACCATACAAGAATGTATGTGCCATGGTCACAAGAAGACGCAATGAATAAATTAGAAATATTATTAAGCAAACCATCCCCTAGTATGGGTCAAATATCAGACTGGACAAACAGTACAATTGATAGAATGATTGACATCATGACAGGCAAGGGCGAACAATGGAGAAGAGATGGACCACACTATAGAACACCCGTTTCAGAAAACAAATATTAAAGGCGTAAACAAAGCTGTGCTTGTCACAGGCGGAGCTGGCTATGTTGGCTCACATACTTGCAAGTTATTGGCAAAGAATGGTTATGTGCCTGTGGTTGTGGATAGACACTATAACGAAGGCCTCAAATCATTTGGTCCAAACTACAATCTACAGTTGCCACAGGAGATTGATAGACTGGATGAAATAGTTACAAGATATAACATAACAAGTTGTATACATTTTGCAGGCAGTACAAGTGTTCCTGAGTCTGTGTCCAATCCAAGTTTGTATTATAAAAATAATCTTATAGCAACAATAAGTTTGTTAGACAAATTAATAAGTCTCAATATAAAAACATTTGTGTACAGTTCTAGTGCCGCAGTGTATGGTGATCCTGGAATGAAAAAATGTAAGGAATCAGATACTCCACAACCAATAAGTTCCTATGGTGCAAGTAAATTAATGATGGAACAAGTGTGCAAAGATTACAAAGTAGCATATGGATTATCAAGTGTAGGCCTAAGATATTTCAACGCCGCTGGTGCTGATCCTGAAGAAGAGGTTGGCGAACTTAGACAAAAACCAACACATATTATACCATTAGCAATAAACGCTTCACGGCAAGGCAAAACTTTTAGTATGTTTGGAGACCAATATGATACTGAAGATGGAACGTGTGTAAGAGACTATGTTCATGTTATGGATCTTGCAGATGCACATATCAAAGCATTAAACCATGCATCAGAAAACACTATTGCTGAAGTATTCAATTTAGGTGCTGGTGCACCTGCATCTAACAAAGAACTTTTAGAAACAGTTCAAAAATATACTGGAAAAATGGACATCAGAATAGAACCAAACAGACCTGGAGATCCTGCTTATTTGGTTGCTGATATTAGGAAAGTAAAAGAAATATTAGATTGGCATCCTACCCAAAGCTCAATAGATAATATTGTTGCAACTGCTGTAAAATGGTATAATAAAAAAAATAAAAAGGACATTCAGTAGTGTCCGAACAAATTGCTGTCAAAATCCATTTTGGTGTGGAAACATCTAAGCCAGAGTATTTGCCTAGCGTTGAAATAAAACTTAATGAAAATATTGTTGTGCAAAAACAAGAAATAAGACATGATGACAAATTAAGTTTTAATTTAGATTTGATTGATAATAAAGAATATAAGCTGTGTCTTAATAGAACAGGACACAATGAGAAAGATAAACAAATACTATCGCTAATAAATTTAACAGTGGACGATATTAATCTAAATAAACTTTTAGATATGACAATGTATAAGCCACAATATCCTGCTTTATGGCTGAGAGAACAAATAGATGCTGGTAATGAACAACCAGCATATCAAACAGGTTGGAGGGATTTTGGCTTTAATGGTCAATGGCAAATGCAATTCACAACTCCTTTTTACACATGGTTACTAAAAAATACATGATAGACCCAAAAAAGAAATACAATTTATTTAGACAAAACAAAAATTTCTGTGTAGTGCCATGGACAAACTTTGAATTATATACAAATGGTGATGTTCGTACTTGCAGTGTAGGAGGTACAAGATTAGGAAACATAAACAAGACTAGTATACACGATATATTAGCCGGCGATAAACTTACTAACATTAGAAAAAATATGCTGGACAATAAGGCCGATAAAAACTGTACTTGGTGTGTACACAGAACAATTGAAGATGATAATTTTTCTTACTTACGTGATCATTACAATTCAAGACTCATTGACGAGGACATAGATTATCTAGATACAAATAATTTTGATCTAAGATTTATTGATTTACACTGGTCCAACATATGTAATCTACGTTGTGTAATGTGCTGGCCGCAACAAAGTAGCCTTATTGCAAAGGATCAAAAAGTTATAACAGCATCAGTAGATAAAAAAAATATACACACAATAATTGACATGATTAAACAAAATCAAAAAAATTTGAAAGAAATTTATCTCAGTGGTGGAGAACCTTTTTATATTCCTTATAATACTTTGCTTTTAGATCAACTAGAAAATACAAACATTCCTTTAAGAATTAATACAAATATGCATTGGAAAAAAAATAATAAACTTTTTAAAATATTAACTAAAAAATTTAAAAATGTTCAACTTACAATGAGTGTAGACGCACTTGGCGATAAGTTTGATTATATACGTAACGGTGCTAACTGGAATAGATTCATATCAAATTTACAATATGTTCGAGATAATACAGATTTTGAAATACGTATAAATTCAATCTTTAGTGTTATGAACGCTATAGATATTGATAAAGTGGTTAATTTTTTCTATCATGATCAAAAAATTAAA
>MDSY01136636.1_pt1 | contig 16062 bp, 12 predicted proteins | sample 811131 | NCBI WGS metagenome assembly MDSY01 (sample SAMN05326643, study PRJNA326480) | marine metagenome | isolation source: seawater | place: Atlantic Ocean: South West | collected 2010
ATTTTTAGGTCCTGAGTGGGGAAATGTTCAAGGCTTTGCTCTCAGAGATTCCAACTTGACTCAGGTTGTCGTAGACAATTGTACATTTAATACATACTACAATCCCGGTCCCCCTGTTTATTTGGACACCAATGTCGCTTCCAACTTTGATGAGAGTTTTTACAAGTGGGGCTTTGGTATGGTAATGAAGTGGTCGGAGCATCTAGATCCTTCTGATGGAGTTTTGTGGGATATCAGCCCAAACTCATTAAAGTATGACGGTGATACCCCTCCAGTAGAAGAGTTCGCTAATTTTTATGATTGGGAACGTGGTGGACTTGTCAGTTGGTACAATGAAGATGGTAGTTTTGGGGGCAATGGTCATGAAGTCAATCCATTTACGGGTCAACCTTATACACCCAATATTGTACCTCGTGGGGATTACGGACGAGTTATTGCAGAATTCTGGGCTGATGGACCCGATTCAGAGACTCCTCCGGGTCACTGGTTTACCCTTCTTAATGAGTTTATCCTTGTTCCGCAATCTGGTGAGCACAGGTGGAGGGGTCAGGGTCCTGTGATAGAAGATCAAGAGTTTACGGTAAAATCATACTTAGCTTTAGCTGGCGCGATGCATGACTGTGCAATTGCTGCTTGGAGCAACAAAGGATGTTACGACTATGTCCGTCCTGTTTCAGCAATTCGTTATATGGCGGAGAAAGGCCAATGTTCAGATTCCACTCTTTTCAATTATCATCCAGCGGGTCTTCCGCTGGTGCCTGGATTTATAGAAACCATTGGTGATGATCATCCATTGTCAGACTTTGGAGGGGAGGATCATGTTGGAGAAATGGCAATCCACTCATGGAAAGGACCAGATTACATCGAGATTCCTCAAATTGACGAAGCTGGTGTGGGCTGGATTCTAGCAGAGCAATGGTGGCCCTATCAACGGCCCAGTTTTGTTACACCACCTTTTGCAGGATATTTCAGTGGACATAGCACATTTTCACGAGCTGCAGCAGAACTTTTTGAGATGTTAACAGGGTCAGCTTATTGGCCGGGTGGATTGGCCGAGTGGTCCGCACCTCAAAATGAATTCCTTGTCTTTGAAGATGGTCCTTCAGTAGAATTTAGCCTGCAATGGGCAACCTATTTAGATGCATCTAATGAGAGTGGTCTTTCGAGGATTTGGGGAGGAATCCACCCTCCTGTAGACGATTCACCAGGACGGCATGTAGGCGTTCTTGCAGGTCGCAATGCCTTTAATTTTGCAGAGACCATTGTGTTTCCTAACTGGGCTATGGAATTCGGAGGTGATGGGTTCTTGCCAAGTGATGAGTGTAGTTGTGATTTTGACAACGATGGCAATGTAGGTTCTTCCGATTTTATTTTATTTCTAACTGCTTATGGTTTGGGTTGGGCGGGCCCCTATGATTTGGACAACTCCTCAGATATTGGCGCTCAAGATTTACTTGTCATGTTAGCACGTTTTGGTCAGTCTTGTGACTAAGACAAGTTTGTATTTCGTACTTTTCGGAATGTTACAGATTGATCCATGTTTTTAAAGACAATGGGCCTGCTTTGATTCTTTTTATCAGATTGCTTGCATCGGGCTTGCTCCTCATAAAAAACCTACAAGGAAAGAAAAGCACAATCGATGGGTATTAATTTAAAATGATGACAATGATAAATTTATTCAAACAAGTTGCAGTATTGATGCCGTGTGTGGCGATACTATTATTGAGTGTTTCAGGATGTTCTTCTGATGTAGAGTCGATCACCGAATCACCATCTGACAGCTTGTCAATCGAAGAGATTAACGCTACTCGAGGTGACGCATGTGAGTGTATATCTTCCACTTTAGAGAAAGTGGATGCTTTTTCCGTCAGGTTAAACGCTGGTGAATACACGACGAGTTCCGATTTGAACTCGGCTTTAATTTTAGAATTAGAAGGTTGTATGACTCCCATTGGAAACAAGGAAGCTGACGCAGCTTGGCTAGTTTCTATGTCTGGTTGTGAATCTTTCTTGCCGTTAAGAGAAGCAATGATGATGGTCAGTCAAGCAGCCGCTCAATTAAAACAAGCTGAGGAAACAGAAATGTTAAAACAAAGGGAAGATGAATTTGATACTTCTAAGATTTTAAACCGACTAAGTGATGAAAAATAGGTTGTTGGATTAATCCCCAAGGCCTAGTTTTTGGATGACTAATTTCACTTCTTTTTCCGTGCTTCTTAGTTTCGAATTGCACAATTCAAGAAGTTCTGTTGATCTTTTAATTGTGGATGTTAGCTCATCGATAGACAGCTCATCATTTTGTAAAGAAGAAAGTATCTTTTGGAGTTCATTGATAGAATCTTCATAATTCATATCCTTAAGCGCTTTTTTTTTGTCAGTATTTGCCATGTTGTTTATTTATTTTTACAATCAATAACTTCAGCGGTTACTTTTCCTTGGTGCATTTCAATTTCTATATTCTCACCAATTGTAAGCATGCTAGAGTTTTTGATTGACTTCCCATCCATTCTTACAATGCTATATCCTCTAGCCAATGTGTTTTCAGGTTTAATAAGTTCCATGCTTGTAGCAAGGTTCTGTAATGTGTCTTTCTGTTTGATGAACACTCTTTGAAATTCTCTGTATAAATCTGCCTTTATGTCATCTAAAGAGGATGTCTCTTTGTGAAGTAGTCTTGCAGGAAGATCTAGTAAGGTTGTCTTTGCGCTGCTGAGTTTTGTCTTTTCTCTGTGAATAATGGTGGTACTCCTGCTTCCAATTCGGGTCGCCATGTCTATCAAAAGTGACGAAAACATAACGCTTTTATCGACAACAAAGTCCCCTACATCTGTCGGGGTTTTGAAATGTTGATGTGCTACAAAATCTGCGATTGAATAGTCTGTTTCATGACCTATTCCAGTGAGCACAGGAGTCCTTAGACCGCCTATTTTGAATGCGAGATGTAGGTCATTGAAACAATCAAGATCCAAGGGTGAGCCACCGCCTCTAACAAGAACTATGACATCAGCATCAGACTCATTTGCTTTGTCAAGAGAACTGCATATTTGTGCGGCAGCTTCTTTGCCCTGAACAGAAGTTGGGAAGACGGTTATTTCAAATCTAAAAAGCCATTCATTGTATAGCACATGGTGTGCAAAATCCCTGAATCCAGATGTCCCCGGTGATCCTATTAGAGCGATTTTATGAAGCACTTTAGGTAGCGGGAGTGAGGAGTTCTTATGTTGAAGTCCTTTTTCTTTAACTTGAGATAAAGTCGCCGCTTTCCGCCGCTCCAGCTCACCCAGCATGAAGGACAAATCAATCTTAGAGATGTCTAAGCTTAATCCATGAACTTCGCTAAAATTCACTTTGCATTGGAAGATAATTTCACTCCCATTTTTAATAACGCTCGCAAATGATTCGCCGAGATCATCTTTAACCTGTTCAAAGGTGTTTCTCCACAACATAGCTTTAATGGAAGCTTTTCTTAAGCCATGACTTTCTTCTACAAGGTCAAAGTAGACATGTCCTGACCTGCTGTGAGTTACTTTTGCAATCTCAGCTTTGACCCAAAAATCGGCATTTCCTGTCCTCTCTTCAAGCGTTTTTTTAATGCTTCGGTTAAGTTGGAAAAGCGAGAATACCTTTCGGTCTTCTGCTGTGTTTATTTCTGGACTAGGACTCTCCATGATTGCGGAGTGAAGTTAGATGAAAATTGATCTTGCGGGACAAATCGAATGATTTGAATACCGTTTCCAATCTTGTTGGAGTTAATTGTAACAGACTCATTTGCATTTGCAAGTGTTGTGAAATTCAATCGACCGTTTACATCATAAATAAAAATGGTGCCCTGTGTCAAAGTATGCATGTCAATGCCCTGCGATGTTACTTTTGGTTGATCCATGAGGTTGTTATGCTCATCAATTCCATTTGTGTCTTCGGTGAGTGACAAAGTGGTCCCATCGTATGCATCTCCGAAGGTTTGACTTTGAAGGTTAGCAGCAAGTCCCGCCATGTAAAAGTCCACATCACCACTCCCAGTTCCAGGAGCTGTCCAATTCGCTGTAAAAATACCAGTAGGACTAGGTGAGCTTTGTTCAACGATGTGTCTTGCAGCTACAGATTGAAGCTGAACAGAAGTTCCTGGGTTGGTGAATTCTCCAGCATTCGAACCATTTGAAAGCACAGATGTAGCTTGAAACCCGTATCCTACAGCAGAGTTAGAGGTGATGTTAAAGCTGACTTCATAGGTTTCCCCTGCCAAGTAAGCAGCCACTTCGTTTCCGTTAGAATCTGCAACAAAGATGCTTGATTCAGCTGTCATAGATCCTGGTTGACTGTGGCACTGGACGCATGATTGTGCAGATCCTGGTGCTCCTGTTCTATCTTGGTTTTGAACTTCAGCAACTCCGTTAGAACTTGATAAAAGGCCTAAAGCGATGAATGTGGTTGCAGAAAATGCAAGGATTGTATTTTTCATGGGTGCGAAATTACATGTTTCATCTTAAAAGAAATTAAAGCTGACACCAAATCACAATCGTGCAAGTTTATTTGGTGATATTCCTGTTTTTTGATGCGTCTAGAAAATTGTATGTCACATGAATTTTCCAAACAACGATTGCTTTATCTACAAGAGATAATTTTAGTAAATCTGGTCGTCTGTGTATTTTAGGCAGAAATAGCTTGTTAAACCTACTTAAAACAGACCAAAAAAGAAGCTTCATGTTCAGTGTTTTGTATTCAAAAAAGTCACAAGGTAGTTGCTAAAGACTTTCAACAGTGTAGCGTGAGCAAAATCCTCTAGATGTGTTCTGCAATGACAAGTGTATTCATGAAATTTGCAAACATGAGCACAAGTGTAAATAGAGACTTTCGTTGGGATAGGGTGATGTTGGTTTTGATGATTTTAATTGGATGCTCAAGCGGCGTAGTTGCTCTTGTGAGTGACAATGCCCCACCTTCTGAGAAAAAGCAATATTTATCTCATCCTGAGCCTTTGTCTAAAGTCAGGGGTTATTCCCTGCCGGATAAACAGCTTGCAGAAGCTACTAGCGTTCAGGTAAGCAACGATGTTGACCCCAACCTTCATGTTGTGGACATGAAGATAAAAGATGTGAAATTGGGCTCGCTTCTTCCTTGTAGTTGTTGTAAGAAAACAATCAGAATACCTAAAAATCCCTACACGAGACATCAGACTGCAGCACGTTCTTTGCCTCATAGTTTTTTCGTAAAGAATGCTTCTGAATTAGCGTATGGTTTAAGTGTCAATAAGCTTGTGGAAGTTCAAGATGGGAGGGGGTACAGAATCGACAGGCTTAAATATAGCGAAGCAGTTCTTTTGCCTGAGGTCAGAGATCTTTTAGAAAGTATGGGTCATGACTACGCTGACGCTTTAGAAGGAACAGCCTCGGAAGGGACTGTCTTTAGAGTGACTTCTATGACGAGAACAGAGGCGCAACAAACAAGTCTAAGAAGAAGAAATAGAAATGCCACGAGAAGTCAATCAACGCACAGTTATGGTGCTTCATTCGATATTGCATTTATGGACAGAGCAAATGAAGATGACAACTGTAACCGACCCACACGTGAGATCCAAAAATTGCTTCTACGTTATCAAAACGAAGGGCGAATTTTAATCATTCCTGAGGGTGGATGTATGCACATCACTCTCCTACGAGTTACGCCTTAGTAAAACAAAACTCTCTTTGTGCCCCATTTTTGAGTTTCAATCAAGAAAACCCCTTCTGAGTATCCAGAGAAGTTTATGGAGGGGCCTTCTCCAACTTGAACGACTCTTCCAGCGAGATCTCTCACGTTCCAGTTCACATTTTCAGGTAAACCTTGTAAAGTTATCGTTCCAGCATTGGATGGGTTTGGAGAGATAGACCAAATCAACTCAGTGACCTCATCGACTGCAATGATTTCACACTCTTGGTGGTATGACTGCATCCAGAACATTCCGCCGGCAATTGCGGGTCCGGCACATCCTCCATGACTGAGTGCTCCTCCATTTGAAGAGACTACGTTAGTTGCTCCATTTGCATTCATCCATGCTTCTGTAACGAGCGCATTTTGATAGAAAACTTGCTCGTCTTCTGTGCAGTAGTAAATCTTCATAGGTGATTCGGGCACCCACTCGTAGACATTGTTTTCAAGTGCCGCTATGTTAAATGGGTGGTTGGGATTGTCTGCCAATTCTTGAAGGATACCCGGTTGGATCAAATCACTCAGTAAAACAGGTAGGTATGCGTTAATTGCAGCTCCATCAGTTTCACCATCGAACAAATCGGGCAAACCTGTTGCATACGGCTCTTGAAAAATCTCATTAAGATCTTCGTAGAGATCTCCATAATAGCTATTCCATCCAATAATATTGTATGCTAAGTAAGCGGGGTTTGAGTAAGTGTCACTTTCCATAGTCAGCACAGATTGCGTTCCGGAAATATCATAGGGTCCACTTAAAGGTGCGGAAGCAGTTACAGGATATTGTTCAGACCAGTTTTCTTGAAGTTCTCTCGAAAAAGCCATGGAAGCATGACCACCTTGTGAATAGCCTGTTGAGTAAAATTCACCATCAAAACTGAAGCCCATTTCCAACCCAAGGGTCTCTGCTGCTTGGAGAAGATATATTCCTGCATCAGCTTCAGACTGCGCGTGAACGTATGGGTGCATGAGATTTGATGTTCCAAGTCCAACGTAGTCCGGCATCAGCGTAATGAATCCAGGGCTAGACATGAGGTATCCTAAACTGCCCTCAAAAGATAAAAATGAAGGAGCGTCAGTCCGTTTAAATATGGTTCCGTGCATGTATGTTATTACGGGCAAAGAACACCCCTCAACTGTACCCACTGGAATGAACATAGCTCCACTGACTGTGATGATACTGTCGAGATAAGGCATCTCGTAAGTAACTCTGTATACATCTACATTGAAATCAGCGGTATACATGTTTGCAGGAAGTTGTAATAAATCCGCAAAATCCTCAATCTCTTCCGTTGTATATGTACTGATGAGCTCAGCTGTTTGCGATAAAGCGAACGAAGAAAATGTAACGGCAACGAGTACATGAAACAAGCAAAGGGTGATTTTTCTCATAATCAGTGATTTTAGGTTTGAAAACGGTGAGAGTCTCGACCTTACAAATGGATCACCTCGCCATAAGCTGCTGCAGCTGCCTCCATAATTGCTTCTGAAAGTGTTGGATGTGGGTGAACAGTTTTAATCAGTTCATGTCCAGTTGTTTCTAATTTCCGAACGGCAACGAGCTCCGCAACCATTTCTGTTACGTTAGCTCCAATCATATGCCCGCCTAACAGCTCACCGTATTTTGCGTCAAAAATTAATTTCACGAATCCCTCTTTGTGACCAGCAGCGCTTGCTTTTCCAGAAGCTGAGAAAGGGAACTTGCCTACTTTGATATCGTATCCTGCATCTTTAGCAGCTTGCTCTGTCATGCCTACGCTCGCCACCTCAGGGAAGCAGTAAGTGCATCCTGGAATGTTTCCGTAGTCAAGTGAATCAGGTGATTGTCCAGCAATTTTCTCAACACAAATAATGCCCTCAGCGGATGCGACGTGAGCTAAGGATTGGCCAGGAACACAATCGCCAATTGCGAAATAACCAGGAATGTTACTCATATAGAAGTCGTCAACGATAATCTTGCCTTTGTCTGTCGCTATACCTACCTCCTCCAAGCCTATGTTTTCAATATTGGCGATGACTCCCACCGCGCTAAGAACGATATCGCAATCGATGACCTCTTCACCTTTCTTTGTTTTAACGGTCACTTTACATCCCGTTCTTGAGGTGTCAACAGAAGTTACTTCAGCTGAAGTTTTAATGGATATCCCCTGCTTCTTAAGTGATTTTTGAAGTTGCTTACCAATGTCCTTGTCCTCCAGAGGAACAATTCCATCCATGTATTCGACGATGGTTACATCTGTCCCAATCGAATTGTAAAAGTAGGCGAATTCAACTCCAATCGCTCCTGAACCGACGACAACCATTTTCTTAGGTTGAGATTTTAAGGTCATGGCCTCTCGGTATCCAATGATCTTATTTCCGTCTTGAGTTAGGTTGGGAAGCTGGCGTGAGCGAGCACCAGTTGCGATGATGATGTTGGACGCCTCAAGAATTTGAGTACCTCCTTCATGCGCCTTAACTTCGATGCGCTTTCCTGCTAAAATTTTCCCAGTACCCATGATGACGTCTACTTTGTTTTTCTTGAGCAGAAACGTAACACCTTTCGACATCCCATCCGCAACACCTCGCGATCGGGCTACCATTCCTCTAAAATCGGCTTTGGGAGCGGAAACTTTAATTCCATAGTCTTCAGCGTTCTTGATGTAGTCAAATACATTGGCACTTTTAAGAAGTGCTTTTGTCGGGATGCAACCCCAGTTAAGGCAGATACCACCAAGTTCCTCACGCTCAATTACAGCGGTTTTAAGTCCAAGTTGAGATGCGCGAATTGCTGTAACATAGCCTCCAGGGCCACTTCCTAAAACGATAACGTCGTACTTCATATTAGATTCGATTGTTAGCGAAACTCGCCGAATATTTGAAGTGCAAAGTTAGTTCGTACTTGGTTGTTTTAATGCTTCAATTTATGTCAGTGTGTTCTGTGCCATGGTGATTACCTTTGCAGCAGAATTAATATTATGAGAAATTTAGTTTTGTTTGGCCCTCCTGGCGCAGGAAAAGGAACCCAGAGTGCGTTTCTAGTAGATCATTACAACCTTGTACATTTAAGTACAGGTGATGTGTTTAGGTTCAATATTAAAGGTGAGACTCAGCTCGGAAAGCTTGCTCAATCCTATATGGACAAAGGTGAACTGGTTCCGGATGCGGTGACCATATCCATGCTTCAACAAGAGGTGGAAAATCGTCCTGAAGCAAACGGTTTTATTTTTGATGGTTTTCCCAGAACCACTGCTCAAGCGCAGGCACTAGACCAGTTTTTAGAGGGTCGTGGAGATTCAATTGAATGTATGTTGTCTCTTGAAGTTGAGGTGGAAGAGTTGAAGAAAAGACTTTTAGCTCGAGCTGCAACCAGTGGCCGAGCAGATGATGCTGATATTGATGTGATTCAAAATCGCATCGATGTCTACAACAGTGAAACAGCTCCTGTTGCTAATTTTTACAAAACAGCAGGTAAGTTTAGGTCAATTGACGGACATGGTTCTTTAGGAGATATTACAGGGCGATTAGTTGATGCAATAGGATAATGGCGATTCAAAACTTTGTGGACTATGTGAAGATCTGTTGTAGATCTGGAAAAGGAGGTGCAGGTTCGATGCACATGATGCGTAATAGAACAACTTCAAAAGGTGGTCCTGATGGAGGTGATGGAGGGAGAGGTGGTCACATCATCGCTGTGGGCAGTTCACACAAATGGACCCTGCTTCACCTGAAATACAGCAAGCACGTCATTGCAGGTCATGGTGAGCGTGGAAGTAGAAATCACAGACATGGCGCAGAGGGGATTGATAAGATTATTGAAGTTCCTTTAGGGTCTATTATCAAAGATGCAGAAACGGGTGAAGTTGTCTGCGAGATTAAAGAAGAAGGCCAAAAAACAATTATAGCGAAGGGAGGAATGGGCGGTCTTGGAAACGATCATTTTAAATCTTCAACAAATCAAAGTCCAGAATATGCTCAACCTGGTCAAGATGGTTTAGAAGAGTGGAAGATTATAGAACTGAAGCTTTTAGGGGATGTGGGCCTTGTCGGATTTCCGAACGCTGGAAAATCCACACTGCTTTCCGTTGTGAGTGCAGCCAAACCAGAAATTGCAGATTATCCTTTTACAACAATTCGTCCCAATTTAGGGATGGTAGCCTACAGAGATGACAGGTCATTTGTGATGGCGGACATTCCGGGAATTATCGAAGGTGCTGCTGATGGTAAAGGTTTAGGTGTTCGTTTTTTAAGGCACATTGAGCGCAATCCAGTCCTGCTGTTTATGGTGCCTGCCGATGCTGACGATATTGTTGCTGAGTACAGAACATTGTTAAACGAGCTTGAAAAGTACAATCCTGACATGCTGACCAAGCAAAGAATCTTGGCTGTTTCGAAATCTGACCTTCTGGATGATGAACTTGAGGAAGAGATGCGGTCGGAATTAAAAAAAGAAGCTCCAAATCTTAATCCATTCTTTTTCAGTTCTGTCGCACACAAAAACCTCGATCAATTGAAAGATTTAATTATGTCTGCAATTGAGGATGCAAATCCGGACACAGGATTATCTAAAGGTCCTTTTGCACCTTTGCCACCACCTTTAATAAGACAAAAACATGACTGATTTGATACTTTTAAGTGATGAAGTGAAGTCAGCTCTAAAGAAAGGAAAACCTATTGTGGCTCTAGAGTCAACCATTATTTCCCATGGTATGCCCTACCCTGAGAATGTGAAGACAACCAATAAATTAGAAGAGATTATTAGAGAGGAGGGATGCGTCCCTGCTATAGTTGCGGTTGCTGATGGGAAGTTGCATGTCGGAATTAGCGATTTGCTTTTAGAGAGATTGGCCACTGAATCGGGTGTGCTTAAAGTGAGTCGCAGAGATATGCCTGTCGCGCTTGCTTCAGGTGCTCTAGGTGCAACTACCGTAAGTGGTACTTTAATTGCAGCTCACAGAGCTGGGGTGCGTGTATTTGTAACTGGAGGCATCGGAGGAGTTCACAGAGGCGCGGATAAAACTTTTGATGTAAGTGCAGATTTGGAGGAACTCGCTGTGAGCAATGTTGCAGTAGTCAGTGCGGGTGTAAAAGCGATTCTAGACCTTCCAAAAACACTGGAAGTTCTTGAGACGAAAGGGGTTCCCGTTGTTGGATATCAAACGGATGAGTTGCCAGCATTTTATACGCGTAAGAGTGGTTTAAAACTCACTTCACGGGCAGATTCACCCAATGAAATTGCCTCGATGATGAAAGCGAAATGGGGGTGTGAAATAGACGGTTCTATCTTGGTGGCGAACCCAATTCCAAAAGAATTTGAGGCTGACTCAAAGATGATCAATGCGTCCATTGATGAAGCGCTAGCTATGGCTGATAAAAAAGGGATAAGCGGAAAGAACATTACACCCTTTATTTTAGCTCAGATTTCCAAGGTGACAGGTGGCAAAAGCCTTGCTGCAAACGTTGCTCTTGTTGAAAACAATGCTAGAGTAGGAGCTCAATTGGCAAATGCATATTCGCTCCTGACCTAACTCGGTGTCGCACTTCGTATCTTCGCGGCAATGCGAGAAAAGAAAAACACACCTGAGCTAGAAATGGAGTTTCGCGAGCTGTTGCTGGCTGATTATAAAGTGGCTTGTGTGAGCCGCGAAGTATCTATTTTAGGTAGAAAAGAGGTTCTGACTGGCAAAGCGAAATTTGGTATTTTCGGTGATGGTAAAGAGTTGTGTCAGCTTGCCCTTGCAAAAGTGGTGAGGCCAGGTGACTGGAGAAGTGGTTATTACAGAGACCAAACTTTGATGATGGCTCGAAACCTCATCACGGTTGAACAATATTTTGCAGCTTTATACGGAGATACAGATATTGTTCGAGAGCCTTCTTCGGGAGGACGTCAAATGGGAGGGCACTTCGCAACTCGATTCTTAAACGATGATGGCGAATGGTTAGATCAAATGGAAGATGTGAATAGCTCATCAGACATTAGCCCTACCGCAGGTCAGATGCCACGTCTTTTAGGCCTTGCGCAAGCAAGTAAGGTGTATAAATCTCTTCCGGATATGGCGAAAACCATGTCAAAGTTTACGGACGGCGGAAATGAAATGGCCTTCGGAACAATTGGGGATGCAAGTACATCAGAAGGTCTTTTCTGGGAGACTTTGAATGCAGCGTGTGTTCTTGAAGTCCCCATGTTGATGTCCGTTTGGGATGATGGCTACGGAATTTCGGTCCCTAAAAAATACCAAACAACGAAAGAGAGTATTTCTGAAGCGCTTCGCGGATTTCAAAAATCAGAAGGGACCAATGGCCTCACTATTTTTAGAGTCAAGGGTTGGGACTATCCTGCTTTGGTTGCTACGTATGAAGATGCAGCAAAAGTTTGTAGGGAAACACACTCACCGGTTTTGGTTCACGTAGAAGAGTTGACACAACCGCAAGGACATTCAACATCGGGCTCACATGAGCGCTACAAATCTAAGGAACGAATGGCATGGGCTGCAGAGTATGACTGCATCAGTCAAATGGAAAAATTCCTAATTCTTGATGGGGCATCTACAGAAAATGAGCTTTCTGAAATCCGCAAAGCTTCTAAGAAAGAGGTGAGGGAGAAGCAGAAAGAGGCTTGGGCTCATTTCAGAGTTGATGTCGACGAAGATGTTGCTTCTGCAGTATCGCTGCTTCGTGGTCTAGAAGGTGGTGATTCACAACGGGCAATTCAGCTTGAGAAAGCTATGAATCCAGGGCGTGCAGATCTTATTTCTGCACTCAGAAAAGCTGTTCTTGAGACAGCAGGCGAGGAGGGGGTAGAAAGAAAGGCATTGCAGGTTTGGCTTAAAGCTGCCACCGACAAGTCTCAGTCGAGTTATAGCTCCAGCCTTTATTCTGAAGGTGAGGACAGCGTACTCAAAGTGCCTCAAGTTCCGCCGGTTTTCACGGACGAGTTGGTTGACGGAAGACATGTTTTACAAAAGAACTTTGAAAAGATTTTTGAAAAATACCCGAATGTACTCACCTTCGGAGAGGATGTTGGAGGGATTGGTGGTGTGAATCAGGTGATGGAAGGAATGCAGGAAAAGTTTGGCGAAGAGCGGGTTTCCGATACAGGTATTCGGGAGAGTACAATCATTGGGTCTGGAATTGGAATGTCTCTTAGAGGTCTTCGCCCCATCGCTGAAATTCAGTACCTCGATTACTTGTATTATGCGTTGCAAATTCTCCGTGACGATCTTGCTACGGTTCGTTATCGTTCAGCAGGAGGCCAAAAGGCTCCCCTGATCGTCCGCACCAGAGGTCATCGTTTAGAGGGTATTTGGCACAGTGGATCTCCAATGGGTGCGATTGTTGCAAGTTTGCGAGGTATGCACGTTTGTGTTCCCCGCAATATGGTTCAGGCTGCAGGGATGTACAACACACTCCTGAGAGCCGAAGAGCCAGCTCTCGTAATAGAATGTCTCAATGGATATCGTAAGAAAGAACGTATGCCTGCGAATTGTGGTGAGTTCACAATTCAGCTCGGCAAGCCTGAAATTACACGAAGTGGTACCGACATTACTTTGCTGAGCTATGGCTCGACATTTAATCTATGCACAGAAGCAGCTGACCGTCTGTCAGATCTTGGAATCGAAGTTGAGCTGGTAGATGCTCAAACCCTTCTTCCTTTCGATGTCGATGCACTCACTGCGAACTCTGTTTCTCGAACGAACCGTTTGTTAATTGTTGATGAAGATGTGCCTGGAGGAGCCTCCGCTTTCCTTCTTGATCATGTTTTAAATAAGCAAGGAGCATGGAAATTCCTTGACAGTGCTCCGCGCACCATAACTGCTAAAGCTCATCTGCCAGCCTACACGTCTGACGGTGACTATTTTTCCAAGCCCTCTATTGAGGATATCGTTGAGGAAGCATACGCTTATATGCATGAAACCGAGCCGTTACTTTACCCAGCCTTATCATTGTTGTGATACAATCTCAAGATTTCAAACTAATTACAGAATACATCGATCTCTCTCAGCTCCTAAAGGCTGCAGGATTAGCGATGTCCGGGGGTGAGGCAAAGATGTTTGTGACAGAAGGGCTTGTTACTGTAAATGGAGAACCTGAGTCTCGAAAGCGCAGAAAGCTCCGTGGTGGTGACGTGGTAGTTTTCAACAATGAAAACAAAGTCTGCATTATTACCGAATAGATTGGTTAAATTCCCATTATTTTTCTCATCTTTCTGACTCAAAATCTACGAATATGCGGAATTACTTCACCTATATAGTGCTTGGTTATTTGCTTTCATGTATCAGTTTCAGCTCTTTAGCTCAAAAAACAATACGTGGAAATGTCATCGACCGATCGAATGGAGAGTCCATGTTCTCTGCCAGCGTTATCGTTAAAGAAACTGGTCAAGGTGTGACGACTGATTTCGACGGTTTATTCCGACTAGAAGTGGCGAGTCTACCTGTTGTGCTGCAAGTTTCTTTCATAGGCTATGGATCAGAGAATGTGACTGTTAGTTCAGATCGCGATAAGCTCGTTGTTAAGTTGTCTCCCAATCAAATACTCATCGAAGCAGCCGAAGTTGTTGGAGAAAGAATCTCGGAAAAGCAGAAGCAGGCTCCCTTAACCGTTGAGACCATGGATTTAATCGCCATTAAGGAAGCTCCATCTGGAAGTTTTTACGAAGGGCTAGGCAATCTTAAAGGAGTAGACTTGACATCAGCTTCACTAGGGTTTAAGATTATTAACACACGTGGCTTTAACTCAACATCCCCAGTACGTTCACTTCAACTTATAGATGGCGTTGATAATCAAAGTCCGGGACTAAACTTTTCTTTAGGAAACTTTCTAGGTGCGCCGGACTTAGATGTGAAATCCGTCGAAATTATTGCCGGAGCCAGTTCAGCATTTTTTGGGCCAGGAGCATTTAACGGCGTTATCAACATGGAAACAAAAGATCCTTTTGTGTTTGCAGGACTAAGTGTCTCTACAAAACTTGGAGAAACCACAAAAAAAGGAGAGCGACCTCTTTCGGAAGTTGGATTTCGTTGGGCACAAGTTCTCGATAACAAACAGGGAGATGCGGTATTTGCTTATAAACTTAACTTCTTTAAATTCTCAGCTTACGATTGGGAAGCCACAAACTACAATCCTGTTGACGGTTCTGATGTTTCGGGTTTAAATCCTGGTCGATTCGATGCGGTGAATATTTATGGAGACGAATACAACACTCGATTTGATTATTCCTCCCCTCCAGGCAATGCCTACAGAGGTTTAGGAACCTTACACCGAACAGGTTACAAAGAGAAAGATTTGGTTGATTACAATACAGACAATTTAAAGGTGAGTGTAAGTGGTCATTGGCGTTTACAGCCGGAGAAAACATACGAGAGTCCAGAGTTGGTGTATGGGTTCAATATGGGCAAAGGAACTACAGTTTACCAAGGTGACAATAGATTTAGCTTAAAGAACATCGAGTTCTACCAACATCGCTTAGAGTTGAGAAAGAAAAACAAATGGTTTCTAAGAGCATATAGAACGAATGAAGATGCGGGTGATTCATATGATCCCTATGCTACAGCGCTAAAGCTCCAAGATTTAACACGGGATCATAACAATTGGGCGAGAGTCTATGAAGAGTACTGGGTCGATTCTATAGCACCATCGATCTCAGACACTTATCCCGATTTGGTGTTTCTCGGATTTGACAGTGTCTTCACTGACAATGGTACATTTCTTTATTTGTTACCTATCGCTAGCATTCCTGAAGGAGCAGAAGATCAGTGGTTTGTTGACAATCAGGATAATCTTACATATTGGCATAGTCAAGTAGAGCAGTGGACCAACGAAGGTTATGCCAATTTAGCTGCAGTTGCAGTTGACCCAGTAGGTCATCTGGCTCCAGGTTCAGAGGGTTTCAATACTCTTTTCAACCAATTAATTACGAGCAAAAACAACGAAGGTGAGGGGGGTACACGATTTCACGATTTATCTTCATTGCTCCACGTACATGGAGAATACATATTTGAACCGTGGTTTCTTGAGGAAATTCGAATTGGAGCGAATTTAAGACAATACACTCCTGTAAGCGAAGGCACTATTTTCAGCGATACATCTGGCGTTGTAATCACCAATGCTGAAGTTGGAGCATACATGGGTGTCAAAAAGCGCTTTTTTGAAGATGAAATGATTGTCACAGGTACAGTGAGAATTGATAAAAATGAGAATTTTCCTTTTATGGTGTCGCCAGCAATTTCATTGGTTTGGTCTCCCAATGCGAAGGACTTTGCAAGGCTTTCATTTAGTTCAGCACTCAGGAATCCTACTCTAGCAGATCAATACCTCTTTCTAGATGTAGGGCCTGCAACCTTGGTCGGAAACTTGAATGGGGTTCAGGATTTGGTTACCATACAGAGCTTTGTTGATTAC